>Ga0065711_1033071_pt1 | contig 26156 bp, 9 predicted proteins | sample Hoacrofraction12_FD_59098 | JGI IMG/M metagenome (GOLD analysis project Ga0065711, IMG submission 59098) | Hoatzin crop microbial communities from Cojedes, Venezuela - Epithelial fraction 12 v2 (version 2) | ecosystem: Host-associated > Birds > Digestive system > Esophagus > Crop | place... | reverse complement strand
CAGTTCCCTCAACCTCTCCTCGTAGGGGAGATGCTCCAGTCCCCTCACCATCCTCGTAGCCCTCCGCTGGACTCTCTCCAGTAGCTCTTCATCTTTCTTGTTAATAAAACCACAGTAAGATTGTGAGAAGGCATAATGACTTGCTCATAAAGGCATTTTTAATTCAGCTTTGTATAAAAAAGTATTTTATGAAAACAAAGGCAGAATGCAAGCAGTTTGAAAGATGGAGAAGCCATCTTCTAAAATTTAGATGCAGGAATTCATACAAACATAGCAAAATACATACTTTTTTAAACTACATGCAAGATACAGACCCAATTTCTACCTGATTATTAAGGAGAAGGCAAAAATACACATGCATGTGAGAACCAAGGGATACTAAGTGGGACAGTACAGTGATGTCAATTCAGTGCCCCATCGTCTGCAGAATGTGAAAAAATATTCCAGTATCTGTATATTTATATCCCCATAATGCAGGCAATCAAAACAGGAAAATTCAAGTCATGAATGAACTTACAAGGTCTAGCCTCAAACTATACAAATATGTTTATAAATCAAACTTACAAAGGCAATGCCAGACAGCAAAACATCCCAATGGTGTTACCAGGTGTTATAGAGAAGCAAAGTAATTCCAGATAGAAAAAGCTGTATATTATTTTTCAAAAGTAGATACAATGGCAAATGTCCCATGCCTTGAAACTTTGACGTCACTAATGAAATTGTCATAAGTGGTACTGAAATTCGGCGTAGGGATTTCTATTTGATACCGAGCAGAAGTAAAAAATTTTCCAAGGAGGACAGGTAGTGAAACAATGGGTAATGATGCTGGACCACTATCAGACCATGACTCTACACTAAGTGTGAGACACTGTCAGTGTCCAGCTGGACAACAGCTTCAGCAGGAGTGCACTACAAGATGGAGAAAGTTACCAGTGCTGTAAGTTTGCATATTTGGTGACATCTGTAGCATCTCAGCACTATTTGGAAGAAGTATAAGGGCCCTCTAAAAGTCTTCTAGAATAGAAACAAGCCACAATATACCCCCATAATAATAATCATCATAATCTAATACATCTAGAAGAAATACAAAGCAAAAGAGTATTTACTAAAGACTTAAACAAGTCTAGTCAAGGTCACACATTCTAGGGATTATATTTAACATAAAGAAGTTACATAACATTATTCCTTTGTAGTTTCAAACTTGTATCTCCAAAGTGATATGCCGAATTTCCTCTGAATGTCCCTAGCACAGTTCCCTGCTGGCACAGGACTTGCGGACGACCATTTTCAGCCACACTGGTCTCATTTCAGCAGTGCTAGAGTAAGGGTCAAAATAGGTTATATACTGGAAAACTAGTCACAGCAACTGCTTTTTTTTTTCCCTCTGCTTTTCCATAAACAGCAGAGAAATTTGGCATTAAGCCAAATATTTATTTATAGACAACATTTATTTTTAGGTATTTATTTTAGTCACAGGAGAACAATTGCAGCTAAATGTACTTGTAACTATCTGGAAATCTATTTTTTAAAATATCCTCTGTGAATGTAAATTTTTTTGTCACTGTCTAACTGCATTTTGCCCTTTATGCACATGCTGTGTGTATTAATCGCATACATTTCCACCACACCTGGAAGCTGAGTGATTTTCCCAAGTAAAAGACACAATGCTGAAGTCCCCCCTCAGGTTTTATGTAGAAAACCCTAATTGCTCTACATACTGGTTTTCTTAAATACATGCCAGAATAAGAATCAAGTCTCAGGGTTTTGCAGTATGACTTCAGTGAGCTGGTCTTTGCTAGTAGAACCAGGTTTCTTACAAACCCTGTGCATAGTAACCTCGACCTACACTTTCAATTTAGAGCCACCCATTTCCACTGCCGAATGAGAAAGGCTGTGGCTTCAACACCATCTTTGTTGCTTACATAGGCAAAACAGCATAAAATGAAAAAAGTGCACCCTCTTTTCATAGACCAGAGCTCCTCTACTGAATTCACACTTAAAATGTCATGCTTCTGTCAAGGATTTGTCTCTTACTTTACAAAGCAGTAACTCCTCCTCTTTACATTTTCTGCATCTTTCCCCTTGCCCTCTTTTGTCTGACTGATTTGTCCCAGCCTCAGGACAAGGCCTGAACTGACCTTAGTCTCCATATGTTTGCCAGTTATTTATTGACATATGTTCAGGTCAACCTCTGCAAGGTAAGAAATTTTTATTTACTCCATTTTGCAGACTGATAATGGAGCCGGAGATTAGATGATTCATATAATACAAGCGACTGTACTTGTAAACTCCATAACACCAGTGCAATGTATTTCAGCCAGCTCTTACATTTCAGCTATCAGCAGAGATTTTCAGATGTTTCTGTGCTGCTTACAGGGCTCAGAGGGATGCAGCCATTGCATTGAACACAGGCCTGAAGAGGCACACAACCATAGGCACATGCACAAAATCAGCTTAACGCTCATGACTCCTCACAAAACCTTCCCGACTCATTTTCCTCTACAGAAAAGAGGGAATCATAAGGACAACAAAACAGAAAAACAATTCGGAGATCAGCAGTTAAAATCACTGAGTATGCAGAATGCCAGACATCTATACCAGCTTTCTTGGGTTCAGAGTGCTGATGCAGTAGGTGAGAAGTGAGCTACCACACAGCTTCTCATTTTCTTGTTCAACAGTTGATATGACTTTCTATTGAAAAGGTGACAATTCCTCACCTTGTGATCCACTGATTTTACAATATTTCAAACTACGCAGTGAACACCAGTGTCTTAAATTGTACAAAGCTTGCCTACATATTCTCCCCTGCAAACACCATAATGGCTTTTCCATTATTAATGATAACTTAGAATGTTCCAAGATGTTGTAAGGTGGTTACTGGACCCATACTCTACCTGGGCCATTAACTGTTTCTCTGATTATATCAAAATGCATCTCAACTCCCCATCTACCTCCCCGCTACAATTACTTCATCAATATTCATAAGATCCAAGAGCTTGATATTGATTACCACATCTAATGGACTCATTATGCAAAGTCATCGTGACCTCTGAAGCAATTCTACTTTTGTGACTTATCTAGATGCTTGCTCAAAATGTTTTCAGACATGTACCGATGCAGGAGCAAGCACAGCAGGACAAAACCCACCACAGCATCTTTAACTGACGATACTGATAGGACAGACCATTTTCCACGTCTGTGTGCGATGCCATGCCACACTACAAGCTCTGTCACATTATCTCCAACTTAACAGGAGGCCTTGTTACCACACAGCAGAAAGAAGCAGTTAATATTAACTGATGATTATTAACATTCATTACGGAAAATCAATCTGATTGTGCTGTAACCTCCCGCTGCAGTCAGCCGGGTTATTCTGATATTTACATAATACGGAGTTCCTGCTAACTAAAATGATGGCGGTTATATAACACATTTCAATGTCATGGTGATTCCGCAAAAAAAATCTATTCTGTTTGTCAGCACCAAGGTACAGTCTAAATGCATTCTGCAAACAGTTTCTAATGGCAAATCTTTTACTGTTTGTTATGTCCAACATTAACAGTGACAAGCATTCTTCCTTGGAAAGATAAGAATAAAACAGTACAACTACAGGGTGAGTTCATCTTCTATTCTCAAAATCTAACTGTCTCTGGAAGAATGATATTCAGTAAGAACTCACTTTTAAAAAAACACAATTCTCTTATGCTAAGAAATCGAAAGAGTGAAAACAAAAGTTAGACAAATTCTAGAGTAGAAATGAGGAATAATGTGTTAAACTAAGTAAAATAAGCCACAAGAATGAACGACCTAGAAAGGTAAGTACATCATCACTTGGATTCTTACAAAACATCTCTAACTCAGAAACTGTCATCTGGATTCAAGAATAATTTAGTAAAATATTATTGGTACAGCTGCAGTTGTTCCATTATAGTCAACTATGAAATGATTATCGGGATGTTTTCTGCTAACTACATCTGATTAAATCAAGATGGAAAAGAATTAGTACACATACTTTTTCAGGGTCGCGTCCCCTCTTCCCCCTTCAAATATTTTTTTGTGGATCAGTTACTATATGTGTCAAAGTATAGGATGATTTTCAGCTTAGTTCTCTTCTACGCTCTCCAATAATGTTCTCAGTCAAAAAATTAGTTTTCATTCAGATTTTAACATTCAATCCAAATTTACTTTGAAGACTCCCAAAATGAATCTAAATATATTATAAATATTAAATAAATATATTTACACAAAAGATTAGCACATTATTCTGTCCTTTAATGTGAACATAGGATAAAGACTTTTAGAATATAACTGCATACTGGTTTTGGACTTTTCCATTACGAGTGTGTTAAAGCAGAACAGCTTTTGATTACATCATTTTAATCTTCTTTATTGAAAATTAATCTAAATATAAGGTCCATATACTTCAAATAATTTACACACATCTAACTGAAAATTTGAATATCTTGAAAAGGTGAAACATTTTTATCCATCTGAAATAAATTCAAATGATAAGACTGAAGAAAAATTGTCAGCTGTAGTCAGAAAGTAGAAGCAATACATTAATCTACCTGAGCACACTTAGCAAGTGTATCTATAGATAATCTCCTTGGTTTAAAACCTGACTCGTGTCGCATTTTCATCTTTAGCAGGAACATACAGCAGAAGGTAGGCATCTTTTACTCAGGTTTGACTTCTGCTACATCTGAGACTTCCTAAGTAAAGATGGAGCAACATTAGAGCCACATCTGGCCTATTTTATGCAGTATTATTGCTGGTTGCTTCAGAATTAGCCAAAACACATCTAAAAATGATACAAACCAAAATATAGCTTGCCATAAAGTCTGTATTATTTTCATTCCTCACACAAAGTAAATCTATATTATGCTGCAGGATAACCTTAAAACATGACTCCAAAAAAGTGATTGTTTAATTAGAGCGATTCATAGGTACACCATTCATGTTTGGGCATGGTGTAAAAGTCCAAATTTTATCTTCATTCAGAAATTTCTATTTTTTTGAGCAACACGATCTAAAACAACCACATTTTTCTCCAGACAGAACCAAAATTAAAAATTCAAAGCACATACTCTCACTCTGTTTCACAGCTGAACTATCTGCCAATTAGCAACTCTGTCAGCAAAAACTTAACATTGCAAAAATTTCAAAGGTAGAACTAATTAGAAAGCAAGCATAATGAACCCAAATGAGATGACTTTAAAACTCTCAACCTTCAGTGAGTATTTAGATGTATGTTTGAATCGAGAGCATTTATGCGTACGAACTAGCACCTCTGATTTACAGAACTGCAAAAAATCATTTCCCAAATATAAACAATATAGAGGTGTTTGCTATCTGTCATTACTGTCACTATTCATACTTCTATACAAGAACACTAGTGGATATAAATTAATGGATTAGCTTAGTCCTGGTATCACAGTTACAAAGAATCTGCTGAGAGTACGTAGAGGGTTTCATAGGCAAACCCTCAGCACGTGCTGTAGCAGGGATCACAGGGGACTGAACAAATTAGCAGCTATAGACAGGGAGAGGGTGGGACCTTGCTCTTGAAGCCAGTCCAAGGGAGGAAACAGCAGACCGTGACTACGTAGCGTAACTATGCACTGCCTTCTAAATAGGGCAGCCTTGGAGGAGTGCGGCCAGCCCAGGGGAAGGTGCTGCTCACTCTTAAAGCACTCAGATCTTACCCTCAAGAATTAAACTTCACTACACACAAACAGGCAAGTAGAGTTTATTAATTTATTTTTAAATTAAGTTCCTTACTGTATGTTTTCTATTAGTCAATTTTTCCCCCAGCAGTTAGGCAGGCCTATTTATTGATTATCCTTCCTACCAATACTTTCTAACATCTGAATCCAAGGCACTTCATTTATGTTATAAACGTGTGCTAAAAATCTGAATAGCTGCCATGTTTATTTCTAAATACAAACCCACTCTACGTCTGCTTACAACGCTACCATACCTTTGGGCAGAAGGGCTCCAAATGTTTCAGAAACTGGAATGTCAAATGCTACAAAACCCAGTAGCTTTGTGAATGAAGTTGCCTGACTTGACTTTGCACCCGCTATAAAGCTATCAGACTCTCGGACATCTCTTTCAGATGCTCCATGACTACCAGCAGAATAAAAAAAGATAGACATACTGTTATCATCAAGGCCTTAGTACAGTTAGAGTAGCAGGACTTTGTTGCTTATTTAGGATAAGATTTAGGAATGCGTTTGAAACCTTTGCCTTCAAGCTGCCCAGAAGAGCCTTTAAACCAAGGGGAACTGTCCTTGAAGGAGATAAGCACACCATGAGAACACTGCTTGTTAACGCTTGGCTAGTTTTGGCTGGTTCTGGCCAAAAAGTAGTGTCCGAAAGTAACCTATCCTTCATTATAACACATTATAATACTAAAAATCACAACCCCTGGGGGCAGGTCCCCCGGAGCCTTACTCACTGAATATGGGCAGTGTGAAAATGCTGACTGAGTGTTATGTAAATGATGCAACCAGTCAGCAACATGGGACTGCCCCACAGGCTGAAACTTTTCGGTAAGAAATTGAATACAGGAATCCTGCTTTGATACATGGTCTGCACGTTAGGAGGAACTATGCCCCGTGCATCCGGCGCCGTAATAAAGAATGCTTGCTTTCTAGAATTCCCAAATGAGTTTTAGAGAGTCTTTGTTTTTGCTGACTTATGGCATCAATATACACATTCCATGAATGGTACTAACGAAAATCAAGAGAAATTACAGTATACTTCACGTTACAGTAAAAATGTTACTGAATTTTGCCCCTGCCTATGATGACTGCTGTTGTGGTGGTCCTGTTTAACAATTAGGCAATCACTGATCAACCTGTAACTTTTATTTTCTTGCCTCCCTCTGGGAAGCCACATACCAGACACAAGTAATAAAGGCAACTGATGGCGAAGTGACGTCCTGTTTCACAAAACCTCACCAGCCTGCAACATTAGTTCTGCACTTCATCCCCTGTAGAGGTGCTCTACACCTGTATGATCAAGTTACACAGATTCAGTTCTAAAACCCTGCCTACAAAAGCACCACAGTAATGAGCAGCCAAGGTCTAAAAACCAGGCTCTGAAAGTCAGCGTAAAACCAAACAGGATCAATGGAAAATTTTCCAATGGCAACAACAGACTTTGAAAAGTGATCTACACGGCCAAGATCTTTCATCCACCTAAAACCAGATACTGTTGCTGTTAAGTACCATCTACAGTCTGAATATAACAATCAAAAAATAGAACTTATAAGTGTGTGACATAATATAAATTTATCCTGTTACCTTTAGTATGACAGCTTCTAGACATCAAAATCATTTGGTCCCTTCAGTAAAGGAGTTGTTCATAAGAAAAAGTAAAATCTAATAAAAATATTAATATAAGTCATGGAAATTCAGATGAAGTTGACTGTGCAATCAGCACAACTGTGACACTGGCACAATGAATCTGACTGAAAGAAATTAATTTTGCATGGATGCTTTTCAGTATACATTCAACTGATCAGTTAAATTTATACTGTGATAATCTTGTTAATCTTAATCCGTTAGGGTACCACAGAAAATTCATCCTGCTTCAAATACTTTTTTTTTTTTTAATCACAATATGCATGTACCAAAGTAATAAATACTGTTACAAAAAAAAAAAAAAAAAGAATCAGGAATCAGCTAAACTTCAGTAGGCAGTAATCCAAAACCCCCTCAGGGCTGAAGGTTTAAAGAACAGATTCGGTGGTCTTGCTGGATGAATGCTCCATAAAGAACAGACTGGGTTTGGTCCCTAAATGTGGTTTTTTTCATGAGATGGACAGGCCAAAGCTCTAGCAACAGACCTGCTTCCTAAAGCTCTCAGTTATCTTCTGCTAGGAATCACAAGTGCAGATGAGATATTTGTATCTTATGAGACAGGATAATTTATAGAGTTTATGTGAGGTCTTCAAGATGGGGGTGGTGGATCACTCAGTGTCAAAGACTGGAATATTATGCTGAAATATGCATTCTCCGTTCAGTGAAGTATGGCAAACTCTCAGACTATTAAGCTCCTCGGATAGCAGTGTGCTCAACAGGGGCACAAGCTTAGCTTCAGGCCACAGGCAAGAGGGCAAACTGTCTAACCACCGGATCCACCTCCGACAGTGAAGTGATGAATCAACAGCTAGCTGGTGCACAGAAGGGGACTGCTACAAATACCCTGTGCGTTTAAATTACATCTGTTTTGACAAACTTGTGGTCAAAGTAATGAGCATTTTTTCAACAGCTCCTCTAAAGAAAGAAAGGGAAAAAAAAGACCTGGAAAAACAACAGGTGAAATAATTGGAGATGCCCATGACAGAGAAAAGTACTTCTATAAACCCTGGAATTAATGAAGTCTGTTTGAGATGAGCTCTCTCTAAGCACTTCTCAACCCTCCATGAAGGTCCTCCCTTCTCCACCAAGCCATTTATTTTTCACTGAGCTTGCAGCAGCATAATTAACTTTTGACACTTTTGCCCCATCACATTTGAAATAAGCCAGCAGATTCCCAGAAAGAATAGTATCTTCTTCATTAGGAAGAAAGGGACACAGACACAGAAAGATGGAATAGCTTTGAAGCTGTTTCCAGTGCGAGTGTATGCTGGGGCACGGAGCATAAAAATCCTGAGAAGCAACAGGCCCAAACAATATGGACCTTCCACAGAATTTTTGTTTTTCAATCCATCCTTCAAGTTTTAACAGATTGTTATCACAGTGTTTCTGAAAAGTATGTACCTGAGCATGAAATGTTTCAGATCTCCTCTTAGTTCCCACATTTAGAACAGCACCTCCTAACAAACCGGGAAGTTTCTGTTCTAAAGCTATTTTGTCAAAATGCAAAGCCGAGCAGAAACACTATTTACAAGAAATTCAGTTATAAAAGCCCCATGCTACTTAAGGAGGTTTAGTTAAGATCATGGGTTTATTTATTTATTTATTCAGGAAAAATGGCTGTGAGAAGATGGGAAATAAGATTTCTGACAAAACTTTGCATTATTTTCAGAAGCTTCTATGCAAGACATATTTTTGTCAAAAAACTCTCACAGAAAGAAAAAAATACTTCCTGTGCAGTTCTGGCATCTTGCCTTTCAGTGGACAACAATAACAGCCCAGTAAAAACAGAGCGCAACACACAGGATCCAAGTGTTTCCTCCAGATGCACCTGCAGACGTCCCTTTGCCTCGTATAAGAAAGTGCACTGTCTCTCCTGAATCTCGTCTTTATAGAATGATAATCTGAAAGAAAAAAGTCCCATCAACTCGATCTGATTTTCTCAGTGTTTCTATTCCCTTCTATAGGTTATTCCACAAGGAAGAGTGTTCTGCATTGAAATAATTGAAGACAAGGAAGCATTGTTTTATTCACAGCTTGTGTATGAAATTTAAGGTAAGCCTAACAAAATTACACATTTCCGAAACTGAAATGAAAACAGGAATACAAATGAGCAAGCCAGCTTAGACTAAACATGTAAAGGTTCTGCATTTGCTGTTAAGCGTGCAATAGAAACACTGTTACGTTTCCGCTTTTACTATTGCTAAATTTCACTGTTACTGAAAATTTCTTCAGTGAACACTAAAAATGTCTTTGGCTATCACAGGAAACATTGCAACATGCCAATAATTAATTTTATTACATTTAATCACAGTGATGCTTGCTGAAGATGTACAGGGGAAGGTGTCAGTCAAACTATGCTAGAACTTCTTGCACTGGACTTATACAAGTGGCTTTGGAGAGCATGAAGAGGAAGCGCGCAGACTTTCGGCTGCATGACTGCTCGGCTAGGGCACCTCCCGTTCCTGATTCCTGGTTTGCAGAATACTGGGAAACAACAGGAGCAGAAACATGAATGGTTTGTTTAAAGTAAAACATCCTCCAACAAGAAACTCCATTGGGTTATTCGGCTCAGCAAACAGCTGAGGACTACACTTTTCGCACACAAAAGGATGAGACAGAAAAGCTCTCAGTCCAACACGAGAGGGGCATACAGCACCGCGAAACTACTGCAGTACAGAGAGCCCTCATCTTCCACAAACACAATCTCTGAAACATTCTTACAATGATGACAGACACAAAGGTTTGGGTGAATACTTTGTGTTCTGCTCTAACACTGCACAGCTGTTTGTGTACAGTTGTCCAGCGAGGCACCTTTAAAAGCAGCACCACCAAGAACATGAAATGTTGTAGCCACTGAAATCAGACCATCTCCTGCATTCCTAGCCGCCTCAACAGGTTTAGCTGGTGGCCACAGATAACAGCGCCTCTGGATGTAGGTGCAAAACAGTATTACTCATAGTCTGCAGTTTCTGAAACTTCACACATACAAGAACCAGGCTATTTCGTGTCAAAAAAGTCACACTGTCTTTGTTACCTTTCTTTCTTGTGTCTATTTTATGCAATCTAACAGTTCTACTATCTATTATTTCTGCTTTTTCTGCAAAAGTACACCAACAGCTAAGGATACTTACTCAGTACAGCGTTTACTTACACAATACCATTTCTCAGTAAACAGGATCATACTGAAAAAAGCTAAATATAAACTTACCTGGCAGAGATCCACATGTAAACCAAATGACAGAAACTACTTTATAATTCTACAGACAGTTAAAATTATTAATACTACCATTTGGAATGAAAAAAAATTAGTTATAACTTCCCCTGCTCATCCCCAAGGAATCCTTCTAAGAAACATTTGCATAAGATAGCCATTTGTAGACTTTATTAACACCTTCCTCTGTATATCAAATTCATTTAACAAGTTGTGAAATAGGTTGCTACAACATTGATGCAACCCTAATATACCCCTTCAGAGCACCTGGTAAATTAATAAGTTTCACACAGCATCTAGAGGCTCAAGGTTTATAAATTCTGTGTCGTGTTATTCACATCCAAGATAATTTAAGCAATAACTTCGCAGTAATAATAAAAGTCTGTTTTTTAATACAGGCTGTACTTTTCTCACATGATTTTTTGTAAGTCATTATAGATAGATATAGGCAAAATAAAAATGATCACCATTGCACATGACATCATTGCTGTTCCTTAAAGAACACATTTCATATTGAAGAAAGTGACAGGCTTATCTCCAGATATCAGTAATAAACAATCACAAATAATATACCTTCTCCATTTATATTTGTATGTAGTTGGCTATAATCTAATGGTGCTGTGTATGAGAGTTCTCAGTTATCTCACCAAGAAGCTAATTTATTTGGCTCCCATCAACAGTACGTGCATTTCCTCAGCCACGCCCAACAGGAGCCAGCGTTAGTGAGTGGAGTTCAGTGCTACACTCGCTCCTTTCTCTTCTTTTGACTGACAGTGAAGAGCGCACTGAACTGCAAAAATGCAACCTTATACGCAGAATCACAAATCATATCAAATTTATCAGTTCTTAAGTTTAATTAGTAGGTATCCAAATACAAATATATTTCTATGGCTAACTTCCTCTACTTGCTCAGAAATGAGCAAACAGTGGACAGAGCTCCCTTCTTAGACTGTATCCACAGGATGATTTAAGGAAACTGAAATCCAGCAAGGAAATAACACAGTGAGCAGTATGCAATTTTGTCTACCAATATGGACAGTGTTCCAGGAGAAGTTGCATCTAAAGGTCACAGAAAATTTCGTGCCTCCACAGCTCAGTTCTTGTTCCATGCTGAATGTATCAGCAAGGGTATTGTTTATAACAGAGGGGTTTTTTGTTTGGTTTTGATGTATCCATGAGGAGTTAGAGCTAGACCACCAACTGATTTCATGCAGGCCACCCAAGTATTCCCTCAATATCAAAAGCAGGAAGATTCCTTTTCAAAATTTTAAGATTTTGCTTTTGTCTGTAGTACCGATTATAATCTAACACAGCAAAACACCACCACAGATAGAAGATTTTTACTGTAAATCAAAACAGAGGAGTTCTGCATAAAAGCAAGGACTATTTAAAGACAGGACAAAGGGGGAGCCATGACGGAATCCATGCATTGCAAACAACATTGACATCATGGTACAGTTCACCCTGGAGAGTCAGTTTTCCATGCCCTAGGCAAACGCTCAACTGCCTTTTATCAGCACTATTAGTCATTATCCTGACAGCAATATAGTATGAAATCAGCATCCGTTACATTGCATAGTTACCTTAAATGCCATCCAGCCACTGAAACACAGAAGGCTGGAAAATTACTTGGAGCAATATTGCAATTTTGCTTGTGCTAGTGCATTTTTCAATTGATGCAAACGCATTAAGACAGTTAATCAATTACAAATCAAAATCCATTCTCTGTACTATTAATGAATACAACTTTGTTTAGGTAAAAGCACGGTGTTGAAATACTTTGAACTAAACATTAACAGTGTATGAATTCTGAATAACAAGAGCAAAACAAACTCCTCCAAGGGTTTTTTCCTCTTTAAAAGTAATTCTTCCATCATCTAAAGCAACTTTTTGTTGTTTTCTTCTATAAATACATTCTAATAATGTGTCAAGGATGAATCCTAATCATTTGAAGTTCTCTAACAAAAGGAGCTAAGCAGTAGTCAATGAAGGACCTGCAGAATCACCCTTCTACCTCCGTAAAAGCATACACGCTGCCTATTTCAAACATGACCTTGTGTAGCTTGAAAGGATGCTTCAGCTATTTTCATAATCAACTGCTCTGCTCCTCCAAAAGTTTTCAAGTAATGCAGTGTGGAAATTGCAGTGTCCATATCTTACATTACAGTGACTAGCATAAGGATAAAAAACTCAGCAAGAGCGAGCTGGTTTGATACTCTACACTAAATCTGTAATGTGAAACATTTTATTAAAAAAAACTAATTAGCACCCTTTCATTAAGCTGCTGCTTTTTCCCAATTTGTGTCACACAGGTGAGAGACAGGATAAAAGGACCTGCTTTGCAACCTGTACATCAGCAATCCTCACTTGCCCTGCATGAATAAGGATCACAGCACTGGATCCTGAAAAGAGATTCAGTCATAATTCAATAGCTTTAAAATGAATTACCTTCATGTCAATACTATTGCATGACTTCATATTTCAAACTTGATTTTCTCCTCCAGGAGGTCACAGGTGAAGCATACTGTAGGTGCTAATGCATCTCTGAAGTGACAAAGTGTTAACGGAAATACTGAAAAGACTGCCTAGTGCTGATCCCCTGGGAAAAAACCTGCACACCAGATCTCTGTCTTAGCCTTCAGCAGCAGCTGACAGGAAAGGGAAGTAGAACAAACCAGAATCTGCACCAATCGCTCTTCCTCTAAACTGACAGAACAATTCGACGTATTTACTTCATCTATGCATGTAATACAAAAATTCATATTTAAAAATTATTGCACTTCAGTTACAGATTATTCAGAAGTTTTGATTTGAGAATATAAGAGGGAGCAGGTAGCTGACAGCCCTTCTTTAGGGAGCTGAAGCCATGCTCCTGTGCCCAGCTCCCAGAACGCAACTCTGCCTTGCAGATCTGCCTGCCATAGTTAGATGGCCTAATGCAAAAAAGTAAAGCACTTGCTGGAGTCCTTCAAGTACTGCATTGAAAAACAAAAATATAAAACCAGAAATATCAGCATTTCTAATGATATTTTCCTCCAGAACTAGAAAAGCGCTTTCTTGTTAACAGAAAGGATTTAAAAGTCTACCGTCACATCCAAGACAGAGTTATCCATTAGTTTTATGCAGCTTTTTTTTTGTTTTGTTTTTTTGCAATGCCTGACTCTGGTTCAGGATGGTAACATGGGCATCAGGAGAACTGATCTCAGCTCCAGCATGCTCCAGACTCTTGGCAGCCCTACCTGCTCGATTCAGTTTTCCATATATTTTATCCCTGGCAGTCCTATTTAACAACAGTGTTGACACACAAGCAGAATTGAGATGTGGGGTAAACTGATGACTTGTCCAAAGTCACAAATACTTATTTGCTGAGGCAGCTTCCTGAATCCGGTATTCACTGAGCAACCCGCTAGCCTATAATCCTCCCAAGTCTGGAGGAATGGCAGCATCTCTGCCTCAGTTTCTCCATGTAAAAACACTTCTTCTAAAGACGTAAGGCAGGGAAGGCGACTAAAAAAATTTAGAAGTGAAATATCTAGCCTGTTTTGGGTATCTGAAAGTCTTGCTACAGTTCAGGCTGTAGCTGCCTGTTTTTAACAGTGAAGAGTAGTTGGTTATTGGGTATGCTGAACTCCCTGTTGTTCATAGTCTCTACAACAAGAGAGGATGTTTTCCTAAAATTTGACTACTTTTCAAAGGAGAGCTATGAGCTTAAGTAGGAATTTCTGGGTTACTTTATTTGGTCAGTCCTTTGGAAGAAGTCAGACTAGAGGATCATAATTGACGGTTGGACCGGATGATCTTAAGAGGTCTTTTCCGACCTTAATGATTGTATGTTGTAAAGCTTATGCAACATATAGAGTCTTCTATGATGGTAAGAAATGCCATATAAATGCAACTTTTACCATATACAGGAAATCTCGTCTCTTTTCCTTACAAAGGACATCAACAATACCAGCAGAAGTAGCAAGACCATGGTGTCAAGATCAAGGTTTATATAATATTTAATTCTAAACTACATTACCTACTGTCCTGCAACTTCTTTTGTAAAACCACTTTTTTCATACCTCACATAACAGATGTTGATAAACACTGAAAACGTCTTACATTATGCTTTGCTGCATAGTCAGTTGCTGCTTAAACTTTCGTTAACCAAACGAGTAAACGGCCATTTTGTGTACTCCAGCATCTTTCAGCTAAGCAATACAATTTATTATCCCTAGGAAGACTCCAGACAGCCACAATGATAATCTAGGATTAAAACTCTTAGTAGCTCGGTTATTTAAACATAAAAAGAATACATGCTACATCAATATAAATAATACTACTACAACCATTATTGATTATTAAGGTGTTTGATAAAACCATAACGGAACTACTTGTTATTCTGATACAACATATCAAACATGCTAACATTTTCCAGGCACTCACAAGACATTTTTCAGTTATGAATTATTTATTTAAGCTATATATATATATTTATGTGTATACATACACACACGTGTCCTTTTGACTGATGGAATCAGATTAGTCTGAATTTTTTCATCGTTAATTTTGGTTTGGTAATCTGAATTGTCTTTTAACGATAACAGAGTATCTCCTGCTTATTCTGTTTTTCCTGTGGATTCTGTTTATCTTCTCAAATGCAAAATGTACAAGTGGTGGTGTTTTGGACTGGCAGCTCCATGCCTCACTATTGCCACATAAAGGCAGGCTAATTTATCCCTAAAACTTGTACTAAGATACAAATATCACAATTTGCAATGATTTTATTCCTAAGAATGCACTCTAAGTAATAGACAGCCACAGTTTCTCTGCCACACCAAAAAACAGTGACTTCACCCCACAGCAATTACATATTTCAGTAGCCTTTTCAAGACAAATCAAAGAGGAAAAATCTACTCCGCTGTTCATCTGATTCGGTCATCTGTGTAACTGCTTTTACTTATCCTAAGTATAGCAAGCTTTAAAGACCTCGGCAAGGAAGGATTTACAGGAAATTACAGCTCCAAATACCGATATCCAAGTAAGAATCAGTTCTGCCGGGGCAGGGACTTCAGACTTTGGCCTGCCTGCACTTCTGGAGATGAAGCTGGCAGGAAGTGGAAGGGGAAGCAACGCACTTTGGGCCGGGATAAGCAGCTTGGCAGGAAGCGAGGGAAGGCAGTCACAGACCACTCAGCAAGATAATGAATCCAATCCAACCTCACAGTAACATGGAGAAAAAGAAGTCTGACTTTGATTTTTAGCTGCAAATTCAAACAATGCGATTAATGGTCATCTGCTCTCTTCCTCCCATTGTAAGAAGGCATAAAACAAGCTTTGTTTGGTTTAGCATTCAGAGCAAGACACTACTCGTATGCACTGGTGCTGAGAGCTGTGCATAACCAAACCCCATACAAAGAACCAGGGGACAGATTAAGGTTTTAGTGCCTATCGAGACAGATACTTAGGTTCTTGTGAAAATCCCACCTGGTGAGATGGGTGGCTAAATCCCAGGGAAGTTAAGGAACAAAAAGAAAAAAAAAGCCTTGGTTCCACATTGCTTTCTGTGGAGAGATATATGCCTCAAGAGACTGTTTGCCTAATCGCCGCAACTTTTCCATGGGGTTCTCTAGAAGTAGCTACCAAGAACAGGCACTAACCAAGTGAAAAAAGAAAGATAATGTCTTTAAAAATAAAAGAAAAAAATTACAAATCTCTTTCTTCGGTATTACTGAGGTTTTGCGTCCGTTTCTTAGAAAACGACCTTCTGAAATGCTATTTATTACACAGCTACACAAAAGTAGCAGTAGATTTCCAAAAAGGATATCAGTATTAAAAAAACACCAAGAGAATCATTTCAAACTGAAACTACCTAATCTTTAACAGCACACTTCACATTCAGCTCATCTGTGATTAATGTACACCAACCTATGAAGTCACTCCTCAACTCTTACTTGAGGAAGGAGGACTAGAAGGGAAAAGAAGGAAAAGGTTTAGTTGGGTGCTACAAAAATAGGGAACTAGTAAAAAAATTTAGATCCTACTGAATTTAACAATGCCATTATTTAAATTTATTCTGAGTAATCCTTAACAGAAACTTCCATTTTCTAACTAATTAAAAACCGCAACCGTATGTCTCCCAGGAATAGAGAGGAGAAGAATGAATAAAAGAAAATGCAACATCAATACCAGCAAACTGATGAAATAGATTCCAGATGTTTAACGACAGATTTTTTTTCCTTAGTCTTTCTAGTGTAAGTATGAAACTGGAAGGTTGGACTTTTTCCATGTTTTCTTCCAAATCTCTTACTGATGTAAAATTGTTCCAGTGGAACTGGGCTGGCCTCATTACAATCACAGAAGAAATACTGCATGCCTCATGTTATCCAAAGTTTCTCAGACCAGATATGGTGCAACATTTTCAGTTTCACCTGTGCTATAGCAAATCAAATCCACTTCTAAAGTCTTTTACGCAGTCCTTCAAAGTTGGCGATGTTAGCAGTTGCAGCATTGCTAGAAGGAATCACTCAAACTACTATGTCAACACAACCCTTAGAGATGATAGTTGTGACTTCAGCAGCATACAGTATTTGTAACAAAAAAAGAATTTGGTAACAAAATAATTCCATTTTGATATTTTATATGGTTAAAAGAGTTTGTGCAAAGAAATTAAAAAGACGCACGTTCTTAAATACAACTTCTATAGCCTTTATGTCTGTCATATACACAGTAAAGGGAAACTGCTTCCACTACTTTTAATATATATTAATTTAGAAATTGGGAGTCTTGTTCCCTAGAAGAAAATATTAACACTGCAGAGAAACTAGTGTAGAATGTATTGGACGTATTAGTTGCCTCAGCTTTCCACAAGATTATTTGTAAATGACTTCAGGATTCTTAAAGGCTTTCTCCTCCAAAGGTAGTAGCAATGAAATTGAATACTTTCCAATACTTTCCATAGTTTTTTACGTGTAGCTAAACTGGCACGGGATAAAGATGTTTGTATTTCCTACTTTGAATCTTTCACTAAGTCGCTATTCTCAGTTTGTAAGGAAACAGTGTGCCCAATAATTCAAGTGATCTGTCCAGCTGGCGGCAGGAGTTCCACTGACTCCTGCTGAGGCCCAGAAAATGGGTGATAAACCTCAAAAAAAATACAGAAACATAGGCCCATGCTGTTTGATAGCTCATGTCCCAAAGTCAGCCTTTCTGGAGCAGTACAGAGTTAGATATCTGTACATAATGAGGACTGTGGTGCTGCAAAGAAACAGAAACGTGAAAAGCTGGATCACATTCTAATATGCCAAAAGCCTTGGCTATCCTAGGTGGAAAGTCTGTGAGTGCACAGTCCTTCAGAGAAGACATCAAACAAGATACTACGGAGTGCATGAAGTCTCCCTCCCCTTCTCCCACTCAAAAAATTAGGAAAATTGCTGAAACAATAATATATGATTTCCTTACATAACTTGGTTAAACACTCAAGCACAGGTAAGGGAAACGCTTGATCTACCTAAGAGAAGCTAAATAACTTGCAGTGATGTATACATTCTTCTGAAATGAACACAAACCCTCCAAACCAGCATCTTCACAAAACAGGAAATGTCATTTCTGATACTGATTATATCCCATGAAGACTAAATGAAGAAGTAAAATGTATCTTCTACACATGGGATGTCTGACCTTCCCTGAGCGTGCATAATTTATGCTCTTTAATAAAAGACTGGGGATGACAGCCTTTTTTTTTTTTTAATAAAAAAACAGACAAACTATAATTAACGATTTTTAATCTTCAAATCCTCAAAGTCGTTTGTAGAGTCTTCAGCTTTTGGATTTTTTTGGTTTTTCTGGTTTAAGATCCGTTCTGAAATCCGCTACAACACCACACACTGGAAGAAAAAAACTATTCATTGTGGTCAACTTGCCACTCTCAAATCTACAAGTATAACTAAGAACTAATAACTCCTGCATTTGTACACAAAGGTACTATATTCAGCAAAATGTCCCAAGACAGGATTTTGAAAAAGGACCCCTGATTACAATTTAGCAGCCAGCAAAGAGTTTCAAAATAATGAATTCTTAAACAGCAAAAAAAACCCAGTACTACAAGTTCATTTAAGATTCTGAAACAGGGACAAATTGTTTTTTAATAACTGCAAGTTCATTGCATCACACTGAGTGTACTTCCTACTTTTTAAGTGAGGAGTATGTAGTTAACTGAAAACAAGATATAAATCTAAATCTCAAGTGCTTTTCCAGTCTTTAACAAGCTCTTTCTCTCAAAGAAAACTTCCACTTATTAACATCAGCCTTGCAGCACAACAGGCAGATGTACTCGTATTTTCCAGAGAAGTCTGTTGACACGCAGAAGAATCTTGCCCAAAGTCAAGATGGCAGACGCACAAATTGCTCCAGTTATGGCATTTAACCAGACAATCCTATCCTCAAAAATGTTATTATAAATTGGGTTCATCCGTGACCCCACTGCATACATGAAGGAGCTATATTATCTTGCCTGAAGTACTAAATTTGCACCAGCCTTGAAGTTTGTTCAGTATAACAACTATATATTTATATTCACTCCAAAAACTATGAATACATGAAAACTGGATGCTCTAAAATAAACATCTGCCATCACAGATATTAGCAAAATTTGCTGTACATATGGAATGCATACAAATTAATTATAAAACACCTTAGAACTCTTTACAAATTTTAACACTATTTTTCTTCAGAAACACTTTAAAGCATTTGAAAGTAAATAAAAACCTTCTTAGTCCATTAGCTGTTCTAACACCAAAGTAAATCAGACACCAAAACAAATATTACTGTAGTTTAAAAACAAAACAAGATCTCCGCTATTTAAATTTTACTTATTGTGTTTGCAGCTAATGAGTCCTTTCTCTGCCTCTGTTCAGCATGTATTCTACATGATTCTCACACTAACATTTATAAAACACTGAAATATTTGTGAATTCTGCTTCTGAATATAATATTAAATATAATGTTAATTGAACACATGGGTGTACATTGCTTGTTTACTTAATCAACTGAAATGCACAGGACAATTTTGTAAAACTAAGAACTCACCCACTGAGGCAAAGCCTCAAACTTGATCTTAATATTCTGACCTCTGCACCTGAAACTTTCTTCAGACGCAAAGACAATCCCACAGCAGTGATCCGACTTTTACCAACCCTCAAATAAAGTCCTTGCCCAGGATTACTGGGAAAATTGTACTGCTAAACAAGCACTCTTTCAAAAAGGAAAACAGAATGGCTGCAGTTCTTTGTCATACAATAGTTAAATACTAAATCATATTTTTAATAAAGGCCAGACTAGATTTTCAAGCATCCTGACCAAAGTCTGAAAGTGATTATATATTCACACAGTTTCATTTTTCTGAAGTCTAAATGGGAAAAGAAGTTCCTTCTTCCTCTCTAGTTCCTTCTTGCCTTATGATATTGCTGTGCAAACGTAAGCAATTACACTGCTCTGAAAACAAAGTACAGCTGCTTCCAGTATTTTAGACAGAGGTGAACTGATACCATGGGTCACTTCTCTACTATGGAAAAGTCACGAATTGCAATGGAAGATGTTTCCTTTAAATCACACCATTCACAGCAGAGCAGACTTCCAAGATGATGGGATGAAGTTAAAAAATGCTGCATTGAAGACTAATAAAGAAGAAAAACACATGCTTAGGAATTAACTGGAAAGATTCAGTTTCCTGGTACTGATCTAGGAATTATAAACAGAGAAGTAAGTAGAAAGGGCGTATTTCTCAGTGTTCCTTTACAACACTGTAATATAAGTGAGATTTTCTATCTGTTCTATCTTGGAAGAAGGAGCCCCACTGCTGCAAACCGGAGTTATTAGAACTCCGATTTATTCAGCTTGAGTATTTTGCCCTAGATTCTGATATAGCTTCACTATTTATTAATGGTTAAGCTTAGTGTGTGTTACAGTAATACAATTTCTGAGAAATACACCTTAGCCTTAGTATAAGGGAACTCAAAGATCTATACTGCATGCAATAGCTGAGAGTCCAACATATCAGGCAGTTAGTCTGTTAAAGCTACTAGTTCAGATTAAAATCTACATTTTACATTATTCCTGATAGCACATTAATTCACCGTTTTTGAAGAATACATTAAAGAAATATGGCAGAAGTAAAGAAAGCAAATTAAAAGTCATAGCTTAAAAAAAAAGATAAAGGACTAGGTCGTGTTTAAATCAGAATATATATCTCACTTGCAATATTTTCCTTAGAACAGCCCTTATGAAAATCCACAGAAATGATGAAAGGGCTTGATCTTCCTTTTTGGACTTGCACCTTGCTTTCTTTGAAGATTTCTTTTAAAAACTCTAACTTGCAAGTAATACACACATGCTCTACTCAATCATTTTTATGTCCAGAGACTGCCTTTTACAGTGACAAAACAATTCCCCCCCTCAGGTACAAAGCATCCATGAAAAGGACAGATAAAGGTACCGATGGAAAATGAACTGCTCTACCTTATTACTTTAGTGGTAACCCCTGCTAACACAAAAAAACAGTTTACCAGAGTATTTATATTCTTTCAGCCAAATTCTGTCTACATGAAGGTGAGGCAGGGGTGAGAGGGCAGGTGGAAGCAGAAGCAACATTAGTATGAATCGCAGACCGTACTGTATTCTGAGAGTACCACAAGAATTAACACATTATTAGCACTGCAGATGCCTTTGCAGAGGCATTTCCAAGAACACGTTACGATTACCAAAATCTTTAAAGAAAAAAACCACTCAACACAAACCCACACTATTACAGTTTGAGATAATGAAGTTCCAATGCAGTAAGTCTATTTTTCATTGCACAATCCACAGATTTAGTTAACAATATGCCTTAAAAGATCTACCACAGGCTGAAGGTGTACCAAATTATGAGCACAGCTGTTGTTATAAAAATGAGAAAAACGTTTCTGAATATGCAAAAGTGTAACCTGCAAAACCTGCCAAGAAAGCTTCTGACTGACAAAACTACTGCCCTTTTGTATACAGCTCTTTTTACCTTCTTCTATGGTAAAATATATTTAGCTATGTATTTACATCAGCTAGTGATACTTACTTATAAAATACTGAGATTATAGTTTGTCTTATTCTCCAATAGTATAAAGAATGGCTTACCACTGAGAGGTATAAACACACATATTTAACAGTACCGTATGTCCAGTAGTAAAACAGAGTCCAAGGGTCCCTTTTAATGATGGCCACGTTCACTAAAGACAAGGGCTTCCCACGTGCAGTGTTCTTTGTTACCTAATTTTAATCTCTAATTATTGGGACACTCTCTGTACTGCATGATCATTACCTCAAAAAAAAAAAAAAAGTAACAGCAAGTATAAATTTTGATGATTTGCAAAGCACATAATCTATTAACTTTTCTCAAATGCTTTGTTTTATCTTTACTGAAACTCCATATTCTACACCACAGGTTTTTAATATTGTCCACTCTTCCTAAATGGAAAGTGCAAAAGACTGAAATGATTTAAGATCCTCTGACAAACGAGCACAGGTAATGGGATTATCCTTTTAGAACATCTGCTTATTATTTTTAAAATGTCCAAGAGTTTGAAATTCAGGCTTTTACGTAAGATATAACAATAGTACTTTTCAGTTAAGTGATTTTTAAATAGCTTTAAATTCTTTTAAATAGCTTTTAAAACATGAAAAATTATTTACCTCTGCTTATTACAACACTTTTTTATACTTATTTTCAATGGATTAATAGATAAATATGCAACTGTATGCAGATTTTGAGCCTCTACTAAGAACGAACTTTCCTAAATTTACTTCTGTTTCCAGCTGTAGTAAAATATTTTAACCTCTCAAGACTATAGTCAAAAAATACGTAGTTTTTGAGACTACAGCTGTTTACACTACTGTAGAACTCATTTTAAAAATAGTAGTAGAATTTTAGGCTATGTTGAAGGCAGTACATGTTTGGTTAATGATGTTCACAAAAGACAAACTTACCGCTCCCAAAGTTTTCACAGCCTCACTGGTACATGAAATGGCCAGGAACATGGATATAACCGTCTTTAATGTACGTATTACCTCATCTATTCATCCCCTAACCAGCTAATCAAATTACAATATACCAAGACTTTCTTCCTCAATGATACTAACAACAAACAGACTTGACTATCGTTGGGGAGCATAAGGGTGAAGAGGGAACAGATTGATTCAGAGCACAGTAGCGTAACAACAGAATTGTAGAGCAAAACACTAACAAATCGTAGCAGAGTATAGGTTATGTATTTTATGAAGTACAACAAAACAAATACACATAAACCATAATATTAGATGTGGTTTTCACATCACATCATGTTATACAATGAGCATTAATCTATGTTGTGTCTTCTATTATGAAATAGCGAGTCATATACAGATTTCCAAAAATGCATTTCTAATTGAAATCTTATTACTAGTTCATCTTTCCCTTCTGTATGAAAACACCATTATAGTTTTTAATTTAATACTTTTCTCCAGTTTTCTTCAAAAAACACACTAGGTATACGCAGTGGTGAAATTAAACATGTCTATTCCAAAGGCCTTGCACAATTTTGTTAGGAAAAAACCCCCAACATATGGAAATCGGAGCTTTTACTACATAAGTGGAGAAGAGGGGGACAGCAGTTTGGAACGTGGTACGTACACAAGTTTCATTATTTTTCTATTTCAGTCTAATGCAATTTTCCTTAAACAAGTACAAACTCTTAAAATACAATATAAAGGTGCCTTTAAACCAAATCTTCTACCAGTGTCTTGCTCCCTGCAAAGCACTTGTTTTGGCAAACAGCTAGAAGGCTGCCAAGAAAAGGTCATCCATCTTTGTCTGAAAAGTTTGAGCCAGCTTTACACAGTAAGGGCTTATTACAAACGCACAATGGTTACCAGATGTTCCATCAGCTAACTGGATACAGTCCAAGGGATGGCTATAAATCCACGGAGAGATGTTTGTTACGAAGGCATTTATCACACAGCCAAAATTACATAAGCACCCTTTGGAGAGCCTCTTCACCGAGCAGCGCAGTTTAAAAGGATCAGGCACCAACAGACTGAACTGTCACCTAATACTGATTTGCGTTTGCACTGATACCTTTAAAAAGAATTTTGGGTTTGAATAGTTAGCCTGCAAGGTTCGTTTTCCCAATCAAATCCCTGTGCCATTACTAAAGTCAGTGTTAACTTGCAAGAGCAAAGAACTTCATGTGGACTCTCACACTATTATTTCACAGCTCCTCCTCTCAGGCTTGACACTTATTGTCATTCGGGTAACAACACACAGATGTCTGCTTTCAGATGCCATGCTACCAACAGGTGAAATCTTGTCTCGGAAGAAACACATCGCCTACCCCACCAAGTAAATATGCAGAGTCAGAGGAATTACAGGTTATCTACTGACATTAACTTACTCTAACAGATTTGGGAAAACAAGAGATTTATTTAAAGTTGTTCATTTAGGATATGACAAAGTTGTCTGGCTGAGCATCATAACCTTCAAGTTTCTATATTAGTATAAATGCACTGCTTGGGGGGGGGTTGGTTGGTTGGTTGGATTTTTTTGTTGTCTGGGGTTTTTTGGGGGGTTTTGTTTGTGTTTTTTTTTAAATAAACAAACCAGAAACTCAAGATCTGGATGGGCAAGGATTTCTTTCAGTTGTAAACACAGTCATAAAATAGATGAATAGTTCCAAGAAGAGAAAGAAACAAACATAGAAAAAAAATTTCATCTTTGTAATAAGCATCTATGCATCAGCACAGACGTATTTTAAGATTAAACCAAATAAGACCCAAGAGAAAAGACATATTAATAATAGTTTTGAATTATCCCTCCTAAAAGGAGAAATTGAAGGCATAGCAGAAGGAGAAAACTTTGCAAATCAGTTTAAGCTTCCTTTAGTTCTTTGATTTTACCCTTTTTCCTCACTTGTGGTTTTTGAATGAGTGCTGATCTTTTGGTACTGAAGAAATGAAAAGCTGAGTGGGGGGAAAAAAATAATCCCCCAAACCCTGCCTACATAAAACTAAAGCTTCAAAGGAAATAGGTTCTCAGTTGATACATTGCATAACGAATTTCAAAAACAAAGATTTTGGTTACATTAGAAGTTGGCTCACACACTTCTGCTTGCTGTTGTTCTGTTCAAGCAAGGAAACCTACGTCATGAGAACCAAAAAGCTGGTGTGGTATCCTATCTTTAACCAATCTATGAATAAAAATGTGAGATTAGGCCTTTAGAAGAAGCAGAGTCCTCCTTACTGAGACTGGACAGAGCAGAGCAACAAATGTGTGCCTGGTTTCTTTGACTGGATATTTTGCTTTGCACTGGGAAGGGAGAAAAGCTATACGCTATGGACACTTCAAAATCTATCTGCCTGAGTACACAATATTCCTGAGAACGTTCAAGGTGAGCTGCATTTATGAAAGAGCTCTAACTCTTAAACCTACCTGAACCAAGTGACTGAAGACAGAAATCATCCAGTTCGCTCTGCCCGTTCAGCACTGTCCTGTTCAGATAGTTTCAGATTATTTTCACTCCCAGAAAAAGCACCATCCTTGAGTCTAAAAATGTAACATTTATGCGGCTTGTTGAGTTTTGGTAAACAGCTTCCCAGGCATCAGGCATCATCCTTACTTCACAGGTACTTTACATTTAATTGCTGGAAGACTGCCTGCCCTAATGTCACAACGGATCCATTCGTGCAGATCCCTTTCACTCCAGAAGCTGCAGAGCCTTGCTGGGCTCCCCCAAGGGCAGTGCACCCTGATCCCACCTTTGCCTCTCCCCAGACTCTATATGGCTCTTCCTAAGCCACTTCCAACACATCAGGTTCCTCTCAGACATTAAAATACAGAGGAAGGTAAGGATGAGTGTGTGTTGAATGCTGAATCAAATTTTGGGTTGCATAAGAGATAAGGCCTCTGCAGTGAAGCTGTTAAGGGAGTCTGAAATTCTTTTCCATGAGTTTACCATAAGTGCATGGATTATTATACAATAGGTTCCCCATCCATTCTCATTTAAAAAAAACACACAAATAAATCTAGAAAAGTGATAACCCTTATACATAAGTGGTTAAACCAGCACAGACAAAATGAATACAATAAAGAAGGTTGACTCCTGTGTTAAAATCTTAAAATGTAATTATTTACAATGAAAACCTAGTGATTAACTTGAAACTTTCTTTCAGAGAGAGATGGTACTGCCAGGAGGAATAGCAAAGGTGGGCTAGAGATATATCCTGATGGAAGAGATGTGTCAGTGGGAATAAAGAACCATTTGTACCTTCTAAAAAACTGAGAAATGTTTCTAGAAAGAGGTGAGCTACTCTCCACCTACAGGAATAATATTCAGCTGAGGTCTATCTACCTAGTCATATAGTAGAAATTCTGAACAAACACAAGCGTTCTTTCACAGCCTGTTCAACACCAAGATCAGCAGCTGACGGCTACCAGAAACTATTTCATGCCCTACCTGACGAATCTTTCAACAGCACCACAAACGTCCCGACATGGCAACAATCAGAGATGATAATAATAATAAAAAAAAAAAAAA
>Ga0065711_1008342_pt1 | contig 26157 bp, 26 predicted proteins | sample Hoacrofraction12_FD_59098 | JGI IMG/M metagenome (GOLD analysis project Ga0065711, IMG submission 59098) | Hoatzin crop microbial communities from Cojedes, Venezuela - Epithelial fraction 12 v2 (version 2) | ecosystem: Host-associated > Birds > Digestive system > Esophagus > Crop | place... | reverse complement strand
GGGTAGGGTACCTGTCCAGGGCAGCAGGGACCAAGGCAGATTGTGACTCTAGCCATTTCAGCTGAAAATAGCTTTCCTCTGTGCCAAATGTAGCCTTGCGGGGAAGTGAAGAATGGAAATTCTCTTTCCATTCTAGAGGTCTTTCTGACCTCTAGAAGCATGTGTCTGAGGAACAAACCTCTAGTTTCTTGTGCTGTTGTTTGTGTTGGTTTCCTTTTACCTCACGCTTCAGTGGCATCTTTGACACTCGGGTCTCTGAAGTTTCAAATGTGGTTGGTATTTGCTCCCTTGCTAGGGTATTCAAGAAAGCTGTGGTACAGTGATCAGAACAGGTAAGCGAGGATGAGGATGTCTGGATCATCTTCTCAGCTCTGCCACCAGCTGCAGGGTCTTAGTTGAGTCATTTGGTATCTGTTTTGTTCTGCAGCGTGATCATCTTTATGCTCTTTTTTTTTCTGTTGTAGGTTTTCCAGCAAGTGGATTTCAACAAGAAGCCAGGACGTATGAGTGCTAAGCCTATAAACTTCGCAGTCATCTTGAAGCTTTCCAGTGCCAACCTGCAGGAGAAGGCCTTCCGAGTAAGTGGAACTCAGCGGCCAAGCGTGCGCAGCTTCTCTGTAGACAACAGAGTTGCCCTAGCAGTATGGTTTGTGTTCCTGTCCCGTAAGGCTGGAGACTCGTTTCCCAATCTGGGCGCTGTAGGGTTTAGTTCCTACCTGATATCTCGATTTCCGCTTCCCCTACCCAGGATGGACTCATTGAGCAGCTCTATGACCTGATGCTGGAGTATCTCCATTTCCAAGCCTGCAGCATTGGATTCCCAGAGTTGGTTCTTCCCACTGTCATTCAGGTAAGGTGTAAAACACTTCTCAGTCGTGCCATGAATGTGCATAGAGTGGGATAAAGTTGTTTAAGCTAATAGGGAACTCAAGATGGTCCTCACAGTGTGAGGGGAGAGCCATTTATCTTTTCTTAATATAGTTTTTCTTTGCATTTTGGGGAATTCTTGGGGAGGAACAAGGGCATTATGTCTAAGTAGGAGGCTGAAGGTAGCTGAAAGCACCTGTGGAGGTAGCCACTGTTTCAGGAGCCAAAGTGGAACAGAGGGCTGCATAACTGCGGTGGAGATGCGATTTTGACTAGCGAATGCGGATGAGTTCTTGGCAATTCAGAGCTGTCCGAATTGCTGGGCTGTCTCAGAGCAGTACCTTGTGCTCTGTGAGCCCATACTTTTCCTTGCCTTGCGGCCTCCCTCGCGTCCTCTCCACGAGATGGCAATCTTCCCTCCTTTCAGTATCTCTGTCAGCTGGGGCACTTTCTCCCCAAATCCCTCTGTACAAAACAGTACGATGCCTGCCTCCATCCCTCCTGCTTGCTGCACCCAACAGCGGTGCTGCTCCTTTGCCTCTCCCCTGGCATTCTGTGGTGCAGCGTGTTCTTCCTAGCCCCCCTTCAAGTTTACTTAAAACTGCCCAATAATGACATGTGTGCATCGGGGTGTGTTGGGCATAATCCTTCGCTAGTACCTTGCTAGCTGGGTGGCTTCAGTGTTGAATGAGCAGTGGCCTCTCTGCTTTGAGCAGTAAGATTGCTCAGTGCAAACGTGTTGGAACTTGTTCCCTCCCTTCTACCCAGTCCTCTCTATTTTTAACTCATGAGTGGCAGGTGTCACACAAGTTTGGCAGAGGGCTGCTGACGTATCCTCCATGGGGACATAAACCTCTGCTTTGCATTGGTGTCTGCCGCGAGACCCTCTGTCTGCGTACCTTGTTGCTACGATGCCTCTGGCTGACGTGGGAGCAATGTCTCGGTTGGGACCCACCGGCTGCTTGGGTGGCAAATCTCCTTGTTTCTGCTGTGTGTAGTAGGCTGGCATCTGTCAGGCGCGCGGCTCTTGGCTGGGTCCCTGCAGCCTGGCACAGGCCGCTGCCTGGCTGGCAGTAGGCTGCTTTGGCTAATGTGAGCTGACAGGCACTCTCTGTGCTAGGAGAGCAGCTCCTGTGCTTGCTCTCGCTTTGCGTGCTTCTCGCTTATCGGCGGCGAACAAAGCCCTTCCCTCTCAGCCAGCAGCTGTTGAGAGCATCGAAGCTGTCGGAGCCGATGTTCTAGCTGGAATGAAAAACGGCTGACGGCCCTCTGGCACCAAGCGCCCTGTGGCTTCCAAACACACCCCGGGACCAGCCTGTATTTCTGCAGAGAATTAACGCGATCGGATTTCTGTTTGGCTGCCACTCACCACAGCCTCGTGGCGTCTGCTGGGCTGGGGTGCTGAGGTTAGCTTCCCAAAATCTCAGAGTCTTCGGGAAAGTGTGTGGGGTGAGGCTTTTCTCCTGGAACGGTTCCAGTTAACTGTAAAAATCCATCTGTCCTGATTCTTCCTCCCCGATGAGCTCACGCTTCTCTCAGTGCCGTGTCGTAGGGGCTGTGTTCCAGCTGGCGAGGGTTGCGTTCCTCATCTTCTGGTCAGCGGCTTTGGGAGAAGCTGGGCTGAACTGCCTTCAAACTGAACTTTTAAAACCTCCCTGCCTGGAAGGCAGGAAGCACCCGGGCAGATCAAAGGCAAGGAGAGCCAGCAGAGGCGGGCGACAGTTCAAAGGCCTCCGTTCTGCCCAGCTGCTGGGATGACCCCGAGGTGGTCACTGCCTCTGCAAGCTGATGAGGAGCTCCGAGTGCAGAGCCTGTGGGTCTGGGTGGTTGGAAGAGACTGCCTCTTCCCTCCTCTAGAGCCCTGACGAGCATCACGGAGCAGAGGTGGGAGATTAAACGGAAAAACTGGGCAGGTGTCGATAAGGGGTAGGTACTGCTGGGTGGAGGCAGGAGATGGCGTGTTCTAGGTGTGACTTGCGGCTAGACAGAAGGGCAGGAGGTGCTGGGTTGCCTTGCCAGCAGCCGCCCCTGCTGCTGCTTGCTCTCTGTCCCGAGTTGAATACTCCCTCCGCTTTTTGGGATTGTGCTTGTTTTGGGTTCCCTGGAACACACACACTCAGCTGCTTCAGATCATTTGTAGTTCCCTGCGTCGTTTACGGGAAGAGGAGCTGGGTTTGTGCTGTGGTCTCTGCTGGTATAAACCATTGGTGTTTAAGGCTGGCAGTTCGACAGAATCAATCCCACTAATCACAGAGCTGCTTAGCTAGGAACCAACGCGAGATGTTAGTAACACATACACACACATACACGCGCATGTATGTTCTGATTGCTTTTATTCTGGAAAGATATGGTGATTGTATGTAGTAGAGTGGAAAAAGCCATACATGGAGTCCCCTTCTCTCTCTGTCCTTTATCTTCTTTTACCTTCTTGGTTCCCTGCCTCTTAACACAGGACTGAGATCTCATTACGTTTCGTTAATATCTGTAGAAGATAGTAGTGGGACTGTGAGGGATTGCAGGGGTAGGAGAGAGGAGGGGGAAAGAAGAAATGAAGCATACGGCTGTGAGAACGAGCACACAACACCAAACTGCACAGATAGAGCCTGAGATTTTGCAGGATTTCTGGTGACACTTCTGCAGCGAAAGAAAAATGATAATGTATGTGCTAGCGGATGAAATGGATCTGGGGCTGCAGCTGTGGGATCAAGTGAGATAAATCGAATGACAAATGCATCTCTCAGTGGAGATAAATATGCAGCACCTATAAAAAAAAAAACAATTTTAGAAAAAGAGGGTGAGGGTAGAACAGGCTTCACCAGAAGAAGAATAGTTTGGTTGGTGGTTCCTTTGTACTTGTTTAATGGGCTGTTTGCTTTGTGGAAAGGGGGAAAGGGTCGTTTTAACTCTCATTTTTCCGAGTTGGATGTTACGCTAGGGGTAAAGGGACAAGAGAAGCCCTAGCTGCTAGGTAATGGGGGACATTGTCCATGTGTGTAGCAGACAGCAGAGCCTGCAGCAATATACCCATCAGGAGAGCAGTGTCCTGACAGAGAGGGGCTAGGTGTGACTGTCTCCTCTTGATTTACATTTGATACCTACCCACTTGGCATGCAAGATCAAGCTAACATGTAGGCTTGACGGGGGGAGACATCTTCCTCCTTCCCCCAGCTCTTTTGAGGCAGAATGTTTGAAGTCATAAGTAGAGAACTGACTAGAAACCTGTTATCTCTATCACGATAGCATCTGCAGGTCCCAGCTGAGATGAAGGTTCCATTGTGGTTAACCTTTTTCTTTTGCCTTGTTGGATCTCTTTCTCTAAATCAAGTGTCTGTGTAGTGTGTGTGTATATATATATATGGCCCTAGCAAAGAGCTTGGCCTGCAGAATTTGGACAGCACTCCAGAGGCTTGTCTTGGGGTTGGTGAAAACCATTAGCAGGCAGCGTAGTAAAGTGGAATTCAAGCCTTGAGTCCATCTGGATACCCCCATCTCCCTCTCTCGCTCGCTCGCTCTCTCTCTGTCATCAAGAGCATCCACTGCTGCCTTCTATTTTAGTTTGGAGATGTCAGAACAGTGCAGTGGTGTTGGAGGGTGGTTTGTATTGGGAGGGGAAGTCTGCTTTGGTGGGGAGAAAAGAGGTTTGCTTGAAGACAAGGCTACTGAGATAAAACAAGAAAACAACACCAAAATGTGCTCTGTTTGCAATGAATTCTCATTGTCTGAGAGTGATGAAGTGTGTTTTGGGTGCAGAGAGAGGGCAGGAGCAGATTCTCTGTGAGTAGGATGATCCTTGCCCTTTCAGGCAGCAGTAGGGTTTGTGGTTTCCTGGCAGACTGGCTCTTGTCCCGAGAGTTACACATAAGGCCTGGAGTCTAAAAGAAAGAATTATCAAGGCACATGCTGCACAAGTTGTCCACAGAGAGGGTTATTTTGCTGTGTGGTGGGTGTGTGGGTTTGCGCCCTTGAAAACTCACTGGTGCCAGCTGGAGTTGGGTTGGTACAGTGAGACATGAAGCAAACTTCACCCTGTGTGACTCTGCAGATGGCCGTCTGTCCTGACCCACAGCTCTGCTGCTTCGCAGCACCGAGTTTGCCCACCGAGCTATGCCAGAGACCCTTAGTCCCAGTCCACAGATGCTTCCACCCCAGTTTTAAGACTCTTCTCAAACTCTACCTTCACTCCCAGCCATCAGTCTCATCCGCACCCTCTTGTATTTGGTTTTCCCATTCCGATATCTGCTGGTGTTCTGCAGTCTTAACCCACAGACACCTTTCCCCATTCTGATCCTGGCTTCCCTGTGCTTTTGGCCATCTAGCATCCACAGGTATCCACCGTTACTCCTGGTCTCTGTGCCTCTGGTCCACAGTCCCTCTTACTATTTGGCTGAGCAGGAGACACTGATACTGTACCTACAGTGGCAGCTAGCAGCTGAGGCCCTAGAGAGCATAGATTTTTCTTTCTGCTGGCTGCTTGAACTCCGCTGATACATTTTTTTCAGAAAGAAGTAGTGTTAAAGGGTGCAAAGAGCTGTTTTTGAGCAAGGCCCCTGTGCTGGGTTGCATACAAATGTCTGGCCTGTCACTGCAATGCTTTGCATCCTCCCAGCGCAGGGTGGTGGGACCCCCCGGGGCTGCATGTGGGTGATACACTGGAGTGTGGTGTGAACTGAAGGGAAAAGGCGCCCCGTGCTGTCTGTCACTGGGGCTGGGAAATGGCTTTTTGCTGGTGGGATCCGTTTATGGAAACGATTACATTGCTTTCATTCTTCCTCTCCTTTTCCCCCTCCCAGCTAAAATCTTTCCTGAAGGAATGCAAGATTGCCAACTACTGCAAGCCTATCCAGCAGCTCCTGGAGAAACTGCAGGAAAATTCTGCCTACGTCGCCAGCAGGCGTCAGAAAGCCACCTTCGGCGTGGCCAACAGGGAGTCTGTGGTGAGTCTGCTACTTCGATTTGGGCTTCCTGGAAAGACAGTCAGACTCCGGCTGCTGGGTTGAGCGGAGGGAGGAGGGACGACGAGATCATGGAAACGGGAGCGCGTGGGGTGGGGCAGATGTTCACAAACAACTGAACTCGGCAGGGCTCTGATGCTATAGCTGGCAAGGCTCTGCAGCCAAGAGCCTCATGGAAAACACAGTCCGTAAAGTATACCCTGCTATTATTTATAACACACGTAATGCATGGAAGCGTCTTGCTTTGCTGGGGCATCTCCGTTGCTGAGAAGTTTCTTGGTTTTCTTCCTCATCCCTTTCCTGATATGTAGGTGCCAGTTTGTGCCGAAAGTGATAGGGAGGATTCTGCCACGTCTGTAAGCGTGTTGCTTCCTCCTGGTCTGTAGAGACCTGTCTCCAGCAGTGTAGGACCAAGCCATCACTGGCAGTTCGGGATCCTGAGGCAAACCTTTCCCCGTTTTCCTGGGCCCTTGTGGAGGCAAAGCTACAGAATCAGGAAAGTTAAGAGCCTTAAGAACAGTGATCGGGCATTTCGGGCACTGCAGCTGCTGCTCAGAAGAGATGCTGGTATATTCTTCTGTCTGCAGCCTAAGCGTCCAGCCTGCTGAGAAATCCTGGGCACGTCCAACACCTCAAAAAGTTGCAGGGGCTGTGGGTGGCTCACAGGGCCTGTGGGGCAGTGGAGTTAAACCTCAGGATTCTGCCTTAGAGATGAGATGAAGTAGTGACTAAGGTGATGATGGAGAACTCCCTCTTATCTTAGGAAATGAACTGTAGCGCAGCTAGAAAATAATATATTAGAACATCTGGTTAACAGGCTGAGAGATGCTGCCTTTCTCCTTGTTTCCTCTGCTCCTGGAGTCTGCCTGCTCTGAGCCAGGTCCTTCTAGGGATGGTGTAGCATATTGTCAGGACGTTCCTGTCAGTGTCCTTGCTTGAAGGCTTTTCTTCTTTTGCTTTGCTCCATCCTTCTTTGGGGACTGGTTGACCTGACCTAAACTCTGAGGTATTTGAAATCCAGGCCCTATGTAAATGAAGCCAAAGGGAAGGAAGCCTTGTTAATGAAGTTTGGCCATCTAGCATCCACAGGTATCCACCGTTACTCCTGGTCTCTGTGCCTCTGGTCCACAGTCCCTCTTACTATTTGGCTGAGCAGGAGACACTGACAACAGGCCTTGTTTGCCTGTTGTTTGGATTGGATGTTTTATTTTTGCTTTTTATCCAGCGCAGCAGCCTTTGCAAGCCTGATAGCAGGTGAGCGGGGTGTGTGTGTGCCTCTCTGTGTGAGAGGAAGTAACAGGTCTGACTCTTGCTTGCCTGGGAGGAGAGAGGTGAAAATATCTCTGTTTGTGAGGTAACTGGTGGGTCAGAGAGGTCTCTCCGTGGCCACCTGGTAACATTGGGAGGTCTGGAGTTCTGCGTCGTCGAAAGCTCCACCTGTTGGCGTGGAGCTGGGCACGGAGCAGAAGTTGCAGTGCAGACCAGTTTGTCTGCAGACACTCGGGGCAAGAGGACTGCAGGAAAATTATTGTTTGGAATCCTGGCATATCACACGGCAGCGCTATTCTGGGATTAAGGGGTTGATGGAACTGGGTTTGAAGTGGCTGAGTAGTGTTTGGTTCTGTAAATGCCGTTCTGGGTTGGACTGCTTTGCGAAGGGAATGATGCTTCCCGTCTGGAGCGGTTAGGGTTTTGTTGGAATGTATTTTTTGCGGGCAGTGCTGTGACCACCCACCCACTCTGCAGAGATAGAGATTGGAGCCTCTGGGGCTCTCCGTGAAACAGATGGGCTGGGGAAGGTCGTTGGCTAAATAAAGCAGGGTTTCCAACAACTCTGCCACTGTCTGCTTTTCCCAGCAGCTCTGGCTGCAGTCCCTTCTGTAAGAGCTAAACGATTATTTTACCATCTTTGCTGCCTGTATGTCTCCTCGCTGACACGGGTGCACCCGCTTTGCCAGGGACATCTGGGTGGCTGAGCAGCGTGAATCAGGCAGGGTTGGCTCTGGAGGGGCAGCAGCAGGCAGCGGGCCTTGACTAAGGGGGGGTGGTTAGGGGAAGGAGCCCCCACTTTGCCAAACCTTTTTGGAGACGACTGTTCTGCCGTTTCAGGGGACAGAGCAGCAGCGTGACGTGCTGCGCAGGGAGGGTGTCTGGATTGCCCGTGCAAGCTGTGGTCTTGCACTGTGGTGGTGGTGTCCTATGGGAGAAGGTAGCCTTTCTCGTGCTTTGGATGACTGGGACACCAGCGCTCCTGGGAGCAGACAGCCCGCTCGGTACTTCTGTGGGGTGCAAGAGCCATAGTGGCTTATCTTTTGTACCCGGAGGGCAGGTTTTGTGCCCAGGTGGCCCTGTGTTTTCCCACTACTCCTTCGCAAGCAGATGTGTAGATCCCAAGAAGGGCCAAAGCTCCCACAGAAACTGGGCTTCCCAGAACAATTTGGTGTCGCTCAGGGTCTGGGTGGAGTTTGCCAGGCTGTCTCCAGGATATGTGGGGCGTTAACACTTCTCATGAGCAAACGCTTCCAGAAAAGGGAAGGGAAGGAGAGATGTGAGGGGAGGATTCATGTCCCCCTTGCCAGCAAGAGCAACTGAAAGCGAGTGCTCTCTGGTATTCGCACCCATGCATTTGTAGCTGCTCCACTGTAGGGAGCAGAGCCCAAATTGTGAGCTAATTCTTCCATGCAGCACGCTGAAATGCGGCTTTCATGGGGGGAATTACAGAGAAATAGGATTAAATGAGGGGAATAAAGGTTGTGAATGTGATTGGATCTGCACCTCTGAGTAGTGGGCGTGCTTTAGAGAGCTGGATTTTACCTAAGCATCTATATCATAGAATTTTAAAGAAGAAACAGCCTGGGGATTGAACTTCGTGCTGCAAGGGGGAGCATGGTGGTGCAACATTTAACTTAATGTGGCGGGATCTCTCCTTGCATCCCAGGAACTGTGGTATGGAGGGATAGGCACACCAGTTGTGTTCAGCTTGACTTCTTCCACATGATTCTAAGATTGAGAACTTTACTCTTTTTATAAGCAGCAGGTTGATATTTGAGAGTCGGTGCTTTTTAGAGAGAGCTAATAGGTTACTATGCTATGGTTACTATACTAATGCTGGTCTTTGTGAGGGGAGCCAAAAAAAGTGAAGCCTGCAACTGAAGTTGAATCCAGATGCATAATGTGCAGCTCTGATTTTAGGTTCGTCTGCACTAACGTGGGCTCTGGACTGGCAGGGGAGAATGCAGGGAAGGCAGAGAGCGCGCCAGGACCCGCAGCGTGTGCCGGGCTGCGTTACAGCTCTGTGGCTCCCGGGCAGGGCCTTGCACGGAGCTGGGGAACCTTCGTTTGAGAACGGTGCAGCCCAGCAGGCTGTTACGCTTCATGGAATGTGAAGTAAGGGAATGAGCTGATGGAAAGCATTGCCTCATTTCCATGGGATTTCCAGATCTGCTGCGTTCATCCCCATCTCGCATTTCAGATGGGAGTTTTTTCTGGAGGGTGGGTGATGATCTTGGTTACATTTGTGCAGATGCTAGCCCTGTGGGCTTGATCCATGCTGGGTGTTGCCCCACAGCACAGTGATGCAAAAGCAGCAGTAGAAGGAGAATTGCAAATGGTTAAAGTGGGTGTGATGGCATCCACTCTTAAAATTCCTGTTGAGGTGTTCTGACTAGAAAGGTGGGAGTGTTTTAGTGGTCTTTTTTTATCTCTGGATTCCAACACACTTTAAAACCAAAAAAGCTGTATCAGAACAAATAGGCTTTTGCCCTCTCTAAGAAAAGTCTTACTCAAGCTGTCTGTACCAAGCAGCATCAACAAATTGCCTGATTATATCCAGCAGCCTGATATGAGCCTGTTCTGTAAGTGGGGTGACTTTGTACTCCTCAGGAATTACTCCTCTTGCCACGGCGGTGGGTCGGATCGACAGTGAAGTTGTGCTGTCTGCGGGCTGGCGTCTCGGCTAGCGAGTGCTGCTGGAGTCGGCGGTGCGTCAGCCGTGCTTGCAGTCAGCCTGCCGGCGAGGAGAGCGGGGAGCAGACGCAGGCTCCGGCCGTGCAGACCCAGAGCTGTGTTACAACAGTCCCAGGGGGTGGTGAGTCTGGGACCCGTGATTACCAGAAAGGGCCTGTCTGGCTTGATGCAGTATTGATAGCGCCTGTTGCAGGATACATAAATAGATTCTGCGCCATTAGAGTGCAGGTGACACAAGCTGGTCGCCATTTAATTGCCAAAGTTCAGCTCCTGGTGCCAGCTGCAGGGACCACAGATCATCTCCGCTTCCCTCCCAGCCGTGGGCAAAATCAAGAGCTGGCACAGACTGATGTATTTCACTTCACAGTATACACCGAGTACTTGCTTATTTGTGTAAGCTGGGAGCTCTGCGCTGCTGTCCCTTGTGGAGACCTGCTCGTTCCCTCTTCTCGTTCATTCACTGCTCATTAAACAAACTGCTTCCCACACCTTGGCTCACAGGCTGCAGCCAACACATCATAGCTCCCTAGTTTTGGGGCTCGGCTCCCCAGAAGCAGTTGATTTGGGATCTGGTGAAGAATATTTGAGCTGCTGCTGCGTTTTCTGCTCGGAAGATGGTCTGGCCTTTTGTTCCCATCCTCAGTCAGGAGCATTGCGTACGCACAGCTGCCCATACAGAGCTCTGGATTTGTTCTCAGCCCGGGATCCAGGATACTCCTTTGGATCTCTGTTGACCTTTGACTGTATCCATGCTAACCTTTGCTCCTGTTGCTCATTCCCTTCCTCTTCAATTCCTGCTTGTGTGTCGTGTCTTTCTGCTTACACTGGATTGACTTTTTACTGGGCGGTAATGCAAAGCCTCTGGGCACTTGGTAATCCAGTTAACAGGTACAGTTCTGTGTGGGTTTTAAGTTAAAGAGATGTTGGCAGGTTAGGAAGAATGTATTTTAATGACATACCACCACCCCACTTTCAGCACTAACATGCCAAATGATTCAAGCGTAAAAGAATTTTTAACTATTTAATTTGCTTTCCACCATTTACGGTGTTTGCACATCCTTATTCTCCCCGCTTGAACGTAGGAAGCAGGCTCAGCACTTCTTCGTGCTCTGCTCTCTCAAGGTTGGGATGAGTCCAAGACCCTGCAGGGGAACGTTTGTTTCAAAAATAAACACTTGGCTGTAGAACAGGGGAAGAAGGCAATCGGACATCTTTGGTAGTTAGGTCTTGTAAATGCTTGCGTGAGGTTTTTCTGAATTAAAAAGCAAGAACTGAGCAGGTGATCAGATGCCTCCGTGGAAGGAGCAGGGGACAGATTTTGTCCTGATAGATCCTCTGATCTGTCCCTTTGATTCCTACCTTCAGGTTTCAGTTGAAGTAATTTATTTTTCATTACAGTAGGCTGCATCGTCTGACTTGACTTGTGTCAGTGTCTTCTCACTAGAGCTAGAGTAGAAGTGAGTGTTCAAGGCCAAGATAATAATAGTGGTTCCCAGCAGGCATTGCACTGATTTTAGGAGATCCTACTGTGAGTTCTTAGCAAGTCTGAGAATCAAGCCTCTTCTAGAAGGGAGGAATAGGAATCTGGGAACCTATGTTTCAGGACACCATGCTGAGAAAATGTGGTGATCTTCCGTAACCTAAAGCATCTTACGCACCACCATATAGATGCTCCTTTATGAGGATCTTCTGCTGTCCTTCAGTGCCATTGGTATCCTGTGCTTTGGTATTGCCTAGGTAAGCTGTTGTATTGGCCAGTGTGTCTATCTCATCTTTTGACTTTCTTTGATCTCCTTGCAGTGCCCAGGCGTTTATTTACCTAAGGAGAGCTGTCAGTCACACCATTCCTGACTCAGTAGCTGCTTAAACGATTGTGCCTAAATCGATGCTTAGTCCTGCTTGCATTCTCAGTCGTGGTTGCCAATTTCCTACCCAGAAGCTGGGAAAAGGTGGTTTGGGAAAGGGTCTTAACCTCTGCTCTTAACTCCTGGTGTTTGACAAAATTGTACTGGAACACTGCTTTGAAAACATTTCTTGAATTTGCACCCCTCTCTCCACAGGAGCAATGGGAGAAGCAGGTCAAAGAGGAGGGGACACCTCTGACCAAGTATTATGCTCAGTGGAAGAAGCTAAGAGAGAAGGAGATACAACTGGAAATCAGCGGCAAAGAAAGAGTAAGAACGAAATGCCTAACTTACTGGACATGATGTGTGCCACGGGGAGACGAGAGCACCGTGTCCTGGCAGCAGGACAGTGCCTGGTCAAAACCAGCTCCACTGGTGTGAGCTGGAATTGGCTTGAGCTGTGTGAGTGCATAGGCTGGGCATCCTTGGAAAGAGCGAGAGTGTGGCCGGACTTTGGCCTCCCCGGTGTCTTCAGCTCCCTGTGGATTTGTCTTACTGGGATCTCTAGGAGCAACATCTGTGTCCTCTGCCTGTAGCCTGTTCATTTGCCCAAGTTAATAGAGGGTGGGTGAGACAGGGTGAAGTAGCGCTAGGGTAAATTTCCCTCTGCCACTCTTCAGGCTCATGCTGTTCGAGACCCAGTGGTACAGCAGCCTTTGTAATTCAAGGCTAGGAAGCTGAAGACAGTAGTGATGGAGGAATTGCATGTACTGGCAGGGGTAGGTTGGGTAACAAATTTGATCCTGTCTGAGCAACTGGTTTAGTAGCCTTACTGTGGATGTTACTTTTGGAACAAGCACGTGATGTAGTTTTGAAGTTTCGACTGTACACACAGTTCCTGTTCTGTGTGTTCATCCCCACATTCGTGGGCCTTCTCACATTGCTTTAGGCAGTTTGCATCATTTCTTGCAAATTGCATTGCTTTCTTGGTAGTGAAACGGAATGTGTTGAGCTTGTGTAGGCCTTTAGCTCTTTTTCAGGCCTTAAGCTCTTTTTCATGCTCTGCAAGATATGACTGGATTGCCATGCTAAAACCGAAGTTTGCAAGAAAGTAGGGAGGGGAGGATGCCTCTACTCTTAGCAAAGGAAATATCAGAGATGACTTCTGGTTTTCATTTTCTTATTTCACCCGTGCAGGGGTGGCTGGTTGTGAGGTGGGACTTGCTGTCTGGACAGAAGTGCTCAGACCACTGTTTCCCACATCTCCTGCCCGAGGGAAGGCTCCTTGGCCGCTCCTCATGGCCCTGCTCTCCAGGATGCAGAAGGTGGGGGTGGGAGGTTGCTTACATGAGGAGTCTAAAGGAAGGCTGTCTCGATGCTAATGCAATGAAAGTGGCTGAGCTAGGCTCTGGGCCAGGCAGCAGGAAATAGATATAATTGGTGTCTCCAGCGTATGGTGGGGAACAATTAAAATAATCGATGGGACATGAGGATGACTGGCTCTGAGCCAAGTCCCGGAGCGTGGTAGAAGACCTGGGAGATCCTGGAAATGCTCAGTGTCGTATACCAGCCTGAGATAAGGACAGGAGGCTGAAATTCCCTGGGGCAGCCATGCAGAGGGAACAAAAAGCACGCTTATTTTCTGTGCAAACCCAGCGGGAGAATGTGGCCTTTGCAGAAAGGAAAATTAGGAGGGGAAACTAAGAAACAGCAAGAAGTGACGGCTGCAAGTGGGACTCATCTCTTGCCCAAAACTGGCCCCGCTGGTGGGAGCTGCCACTTCCCTGGTGCTGAAGCAGCTATGACAAGGGGAGAGGAGATCAGCCCTTGGTGTAGGTAAGGCCCCGTCTCGTGTTAAAGAGAGGAGGGGAGCTGAAACTCCTTGAGGTGGCCAGGGCCAGCTGAGGTGGAGAGCTCCTCTTGAGAAGGGATTGCTTTCCTGTAGCAAGGCTCAAGGGGAGGTTGACTTCTGAGACCGGGGGAAGTCTGAAGGGCAGTGGCAGGGACTTGTTTTCTCTTGGAGAAAGTGGGCTGAACAGATAAACTGGAGAGGGAGACAGACTTTGGAGTTAGCTTTCCGAAAGGTCTGTGCTGCCTGACGTCTTAGCTTGGTGAATGGGGCTGTTGTCTGTCTCGGTGGGGACCGCTGGCTTAATGATGCGGCATTGTGAGCCCCAGCAGGAGAGTGAACGCCATGAGGCCCATTAGGGCTGGGAAAATATATGTCCCATTAGCAGCCATTGGGGGGAAAAAATAATACCAGAAAAAATCAGCCTGGCTCTCAGCTCCTATGAGCTGCAGCTTGGCTTGTATAACAACGCTGACCCCGTCTGCCCATTCTGTTTGCCTTTCCCAATGGTTTTTAATGGGATGTAGACTAATCGGCTTCGTGAGACTCAGTAGAGAGTAACCCTCTAGTTGGGGATTAAAAGACTGGCCCCCCAAATTACTTAATTACTGCTGCTTTGTGATGAACGGAGGCTGTACCTGTGAGCTGTGGCTCAGCAGAAGTCCCATTCCTTTGCTTTGTGATCACTCCACAGCTAGTAGAGTTTTCTGGTGCCTTTATTTTGAGGTGCCCATCTTGAAGGATTCTTGTGGAGTCTCAGAAAATTGGAGGTAGCACAACTCAGCATGATTCAACACCCCAGGTCCTTTTTAATTGCTCAGGTTGAGTTCAACCGGTACTGATGTCACCNATAACTGTAGGCTNNCTTTGGAAATGGGTACTTTTCCTAGGCANTATGAAAATACAGAGAAGTCCCAACTAAGAGCCTCTGCTCCCTGCTGTATGTGCCCTGCACAAGATACTGGAGAAATTTCTCACAATGTTGAGATAAGTCTGTTTTGCTCCCTTGAACTGGAGAAGTTTGGAGAATTGGAGAAGACTGTTCCACATCATGCACGTGAGACATTTTACTCATCCACAGCTCCATGGCTACTTCAGACCTACTAAGTGGTGTGGTCCATGGAAGCACCCCATGCTTAGGATGTGTGAGGTGGGAGAATAAGACCTGGGATGATTTTTGCTTTTTGCTTACTGCTGCTGAGGAGTACCAGTGACTGGGGTCGTGGAGAACAGGACTAGCCAACAGTGGATAGTGGATGCAGCAGTTGTTCGTTGTCATAGCTGGCTTTCTGCTTCTGTTTGTGACACTTCCAACTATTTCCTGGTTAGGCAGTGCTGGATGCCTGTTTAGCTGTTGCTGAAGAGCGATAGCTGCGAATGCTGCCAGACAGGGACTCTGCAGGTGACACTGCTCTTGGCACAGAAGAGGGCCCAAGGGTGACAGGGAGACTGCCAGAGTCGGCTCAGCCGTACTGAGGACATGCCACGGGGTGCAGTGCCCAGTACCTGTTGGCATGACCACCTCTGGGGCGTGAGAGGCCTGGACCCAAGTGGAGCTACTGAGGGAGGACACGGTGGTCCAGGTCTTGGGCTGCGGGAAGCGCCGGTGCTTCTCCCTGAGGCTGCGATGATGGCAGCATGACCTGGCTGAGGCACTTGCAGGGGCAGGGAATGCTTTAACTGAAAGGCGTCAGATACGGGGGGACTGTCTGTGACCACAGCCTAATGCTGGGTTAGAAGCATAGTTGCTGATACATTTTAGCTTCTGAGATCTTTGTGGTTTATTTCTGGAGCCTCTCACTGAATGGGTATTTCTGGAGCATCTCCCGCTGCCCTACCACCCTCCATAAAGTTACGTGCCAGGACAGATGAGCAGAGTGAAGCATAAGCCTGTCTTGTCTGCCAGAACTGGTAGGGGCTAAGGAAAATGTTTTCACCGTAGCAGCTCCCCTGCCCCGCGATGGAGCTTGCTGGAGCGTAAAAGAGGAAAGAGGACGGTTACGGTATGTCGTTAGGGCAGCTGAGGGCAGCTGTTTGGCAGTGACTCTGGATTGCTGCTCTTGCTGCGTTTTGTTCCTCAAGTCCGTTCTCTGGCATGCAACGACTGCTGTTTGGAAAGCCAGTCATGTGCCGTGTTCTTCATGTGTCTTCCCAGCACAGAGACAGCCCAGCAGGTCTTTGCAGGGCTGGTGGAAGGAGAGGCATCTCCTAGTGTATAAGAGCAGGTGGGAAGACAATTTAAAATTAGGGCCCTGCAAATGGTGGTTGGTGATTTGCTCCCATCTCTCCTTCTCTGGCCAGCTTCTGACTTTCCATCCTAGTGCAGCAGGTTATTGCTTGTAAATGCTCAGCTCCCAGAATCAATATTGCCCAGCTGGGGACCATAACCATGAAACAGGCTGGGAGAAATTGCTGGAATTGGCTGGAGTAAATGCACGTCTCCGTGTCTCTCATCGCCTCTTCCCCCCCCATCCCCGTACTCTCACTCTTTTTCTCTCACTGCTGAGAGCTGCCTTTTTATATGGACTGTGCTTTGCTGGTGTTCCCGCTGGGGGAAGCTCACGGGAGGGTTGAAGTGGATGTGGTCAGAGAGGAGTGTCTTGAGGGTGGTCTGACGGGTGGGAGAGAGCAAATGAGTTATTACTCGCAGGGCGAATGTTGCCAAGCAAGCTAATGTGTGCTAATGCAGAGTGCTTCCCAGGAGGTGTGCAGCCGGGCGGGCAGCGGGCAGCTGATGTTCAGAGAGCACTTGGGATTTCATTTGCATTCTGATTATCTTTGCCCTGCTGGCCTGAGCCCTTGCAAGTAAATCCTCCCCCTAATCCCCCTCCGGAGAGGTGTAAAGAGCAGTGAGGTGGTGTCAATTGCAAGTACTTAATGGCATTGATATTGGCTGTCTGCAGCAGCAAGGCTCTTGGCCCATTGATCTCCGTGAGGGCTAGCAACCAGGCAAGCCATGGTGTAGACAGACCTTAAGCATCTTTAGCTCCTTGCTGTTTAACTCTGCTGAAATCTGCAGCCAAACAGACGGCTCCTGCGCTATCGCTGTCACAGCTTTTGGCGTTGGTGGAAAACTGCTGCTTCGGAGGTGACCAGCACAGTCCGGCTTGATTCTGCAGGCCACGAGCCTGCGTGGCTTTCAGTCCAGAGATCTAGGACAGCCGGCTTGTCGTGGATGTCTTGCATTTTTATCTGTGCTAAGGTACCAGCAGCAGACGGCCCATTAGCCAAAGTAGTTTATTAGGTAACGATCAATAGAGCAGTGGTGCTTTGCGTGTATCATTCACCTTTGTAATGACTCACAAATCTAGCTGCTGCTCCCCTGGTTGGCAGCAGGAAGACCCAACTGTTCCTGGCAGTGTGGCTTGCACATACTGGGCAAAGCCAAGTTCCTGTGTTTAAGCTCAGCATTTTATGTTTAAAAGTACAAATTAAGGTTGTTCTTACTGTTGATTTTGTTTGTTTTCCAGCTTGAAGACTTGAACTTCCCAGAAATTAAGCGTAAGAAGCAAGATCAAAGCAAGGAGGAAGATAAGAAGGAATTCAAGGACCTCTTCGAGCTGGACTCTGACTCTGATGAGGAGAATGTTGGGTTCCCTATAAAAGGTATGGGGCTGGGTACACCTTCTGTATGATGTGGGTCAGTACGGCCCTGCTCTAAGGGGGTGCGTGCTGGCCGTGTTCGGTTCAAGAGATGCTCTGTTAGGGAGAGAGAGAGCGCACAGGATGATGGTGCTTTTTGGAGGCTTTTTAGTGACAGGCAGAAGGTAGTTAGGAGGCTTTCATCTTTCTCTCCCTCTCCTACTTTGTCGCTCCAGCTCATTTTAAAGCCTTAGTCCTGCATTAGTGTTTTTCTGCGCGTGACCCATACTCTCTCCTCCCCTTAGCACCTTTCTTTTGCCACAGACACTGACGTCAAGATGATAGCCCGAGAACCAGGAGATGTGTGGCTGAACACAGACCCTGCTTTCAAAGGCTGAAAAGTAGCAGGCGTGGTTTGTATTGTAATTCCCAAAGAGTGAGGAGTTCTGCTTGTAACCTGTGCAGGTGTTGGGCTGAAGTCACATCTTGGAGAACATGAAAGTGTTTGCTGTCTTTTTGCACTGTGAGTGGAGGTGCAGAAATCCATGTTTTGCTTCCGCACCTATAAAAGAGGAATAAGAATGTGGTTGTGCCTGACAGCATGCTGGGTCTTTGCTGTGTACCTCATTGCAAATAGTGGCTTTCGTAGGGGCTGGCTGCCAGAAGAAGGATCTTTGATGGAAGAATGGTTATCCTCTCTTTGCACGCACTTCTGATTTATTTATTTTCTAGTGACTGATGTTGCAAGTATCCTTGACAAGCCAAGAAAGTCCAGAGAAAATGGAGTGATGTCACTCTGTGGCTGTGACCACGAGGGGGCCACAGTAAATTGTAGAACCTGCCTGAGAAGTTCACCACATCTTTTGAGGAAAAACTTAGATGTTCTTTTTGTAATTTGGAATGTTTGGGATATCACAGGTTTTCTAAATGCATTGTCATTCGTGTAGTAGGGCGACTTGCAGCAATATGGAGTTTTTTTATTTGGAGATTTAATCCATGGATAAAGTCCTGGTCTGTTGTGCACATTGTAAGACGTGAGGATAAATCCTGAGACGTGCTACGGAACTGGTGAGCATTGTCTCCCTCACAGGCATCTGTGACATGGGAGGAAGAAAAGGCTGGAAAACTCTTGTTTGATAGCTTGAGGTTGAAGTCGGTGGTGATGTAGCAAAGCGCGGGAGGAGAGCAGAAGTGAGCACGTGACACGCCAAGGTACTGAGAGATCAGTGTGACAGCAAAGTGAGTTGCTGAGATACATCCTTGAGATCTGGGGTTGTCCTGCCTGTCGTATGAGTCAATGCCTTGGAAGAATCCCAGTGGCTTCGAAAAAGGCAGTGGTAACTGCAGTTCAGAAGGCAGGTTGCTGGGAGCCAGGGAAACCTGGGGTCTGTTCCTGTGCCTCCCAGGAGCTGCCTTCACGTACGCTTGGGAGCTTTCTTGGGCTGGTGGGCTTCTGGATGTACATTGGGATCCTAACGAGGCACACTGGTAATGAACGCTACCGATGATCCAACACAAGGTCTCTGGCAGCTGCCTGGCACCTACTCTACACAGCTCCTACCTTGTTTCTGGTACTTGCCTGCTCCCAGCAGAAATCTGCTGAATATAAAGGTTTGCAACCTATTTGTTAGGCATGGCTTTTACCCCCCTGCCTGTGCATGTGCTTCTGACATCTATCGGTGAGGTTCTCTGGCAGCTTAAGGGGCTGACATTTATTGTGAAGAGAGTACAAACGAGTACTGAGGTCCACGTGATACCAAAGGGCTCTCCTTGCTCTGTGTGAGTCCCGCAGCTGCCCTATCTGGTCTGCGGTATCTTGTGGCTGAGCGTGCGTCAGCGATGCGGTGTCAGCAGTGGGTCTCGCCTTCCGACACTGCTGGGTCAGCTGCCTCTCCGCAGCCTTTGTTCTTTGCAGGGTGTTTTCTGGAGGGAGGGAACGGGCCCTGAAGGCAGCTTCCATCTCAAGGAGCGACTGTGCCCGGCCCCACCACGGGTCCTGCGGCGCTGGGTGGAGGCAGCGGAGCACTGGGTCTGCGCTGGAGCACAGGGTGAATCCCCCCCGGCAATGGTGTGACTCTGCGGTGGGAAAGGGACCGCGAGCAGCGAGGCTGGGAAAAGCGCCTGCATCCCGGGAGATGCATACAATGAGCTCTTGTTCTTACTCTGTGTGGGGTGTGAGATGTTCCCAGCCGTGCTCTGCATTCAGTAACTGTCAGGGCTGGCTGCAGATGGAAGTCAGAGAAGCCAGGGCTTCAGTTCGCTGCGGTGCCTTGTCTTTGTGGCCATTGTCCTGCTGGGTGGCCAGACGCAAGGGGATTTGGGCGGCCCTGCAGCTGCTGTGGCCTGCGTGTTCGCTTCTTTACCTGTGAGGTTTGAAGGCATAAGGATCTCCTCAAATAAGGCAAAGCAACAGTCTGGGACAATGGAAGGACTTTGGTTCGTCTTGAATCAGCCACAAGCTACGTCCAAGAGAGACATGTTGAGCAGCTGATGGCAGAAATCTAGGCAGGGAGATAAGACTGCCCTGGATGGGCCTTCTGGGAGAGGAAAACAAGAAATACAGCTGAGAATATCCAGTGATGCTGACCTCCTTGAAAAGTGACAGGGAAAGCCCTGATCTAAGGTTGGTGAACTGAAAGTAACTGTGACACTGATGAGTTGTGGGGATCGGGGAAGCTCATCAGAGCAGATCAGCCCTTCCGACACAGCACTGCTTGCAGACGTGGGCAGGCAGAGATGTGGCTGGTGCTCCGGGAATGGAAGGAGGGGCATGGTTTGGGAATGCCAAGGCTGATGTGGGAAAAGAACAGGAGGCTCGCTGGAAGGGTCAGCCATACCCAGAGATGTCCGTGCTCTCCTCATTAGCAAGGCTTGGTAGCGGCACCCAAAACTCTGTGCAGAGTTCTTGCTGAGAAGAGCCAGTTTCTGGGGATATGTAGGTCTCTGCAAAGAAGGGAAAGGGAGAGAGGGACTCCTGGAAAGGAAGTTCTCTGCCAGAAAAGTCTTAGCTAGATAGTTGCAGTGGTCTGTTGCTGTAACTCATCCTCTTAGGCAACCCCAATGGGTTAAATCTGTGAGGATGGTTTCCCTGGTCTGGAAAACTCTTCTCCCTGATGATTACTACATGAAAGTCGGGGTTTCAGAACCTGCTGCTGGCACAGCATCGTTGTGGCTTTCTGGTGGGATGTCGGGTATGGAGGCATAGTGAAAATGGCTCCCGTCTCTCACCAGCCACAGCATTCGGCTTGGCAGAATCTTTCCTGTGTTGACAGGACATTCTTCTTCCAATTAGTAGTTGTTTTGGCCTGTCAGGTCCCAGACCAAATTCAGAAGAGTGGAAAATTGCCTGCTAAAAGCCAGGAAATCATCAGTTTTCTGTTTATTTAGCTACTGTTCAAAGCCCCACTCACCTTTGCTTTTTATTTAAATTAAGTATTATATCAGTGAGGTGCTGATTTCAGTTTACACTGTCCCTAATCTCTCTGGAAGAGGGTAGGCCTGGAGAGCGACTGGATTTCTTGGGTTAACCATAGCTAGCCAAAACAACTTGCTCATTAACCAACTTCTGCTTTAGACCTTTGTATTTCTCAGAGCAGAGCAGGCTTCTGAAGAGGTCTTTCCCATCACAAGCACGTTTTTCCCATCCGGAGGGGGCTGGGGTCCTCCCTGCTCACAGTTTGCCGTTCTGGGGGGGGCTGGGTGCCAAGGGTAGACAGTGAGAACTTGTCTCCGCACGTGTTGAGGGGGTTAAGGTGCGGATCCCGTTGTCCTCCAGCAGCCCTGCTGCAGCTGTGCGTTACCTTCCCTTCTGTTCCGAGCGTGCCCCTCTCGCCTCCGCCGTTGCCGTGCCGTAGCAGAGGGAGGTTTGCCTGCACTGCTCCCAGATGGGGACCACCCGGCCCTGCTCTCCTCCCACCGGCACAGCATCTGGCAGAGGCACCTCCTCCAGAATCCTCCTGGAACAGCACCCAGCATCCCTCCAGCAGGCAAGGAGGGGCGGCTGGGGACTGCCCTGGAGCTGCGTCGGAAGCATCCTGGATTTCCCAGAAAGCAGGAGAAGCTGCGACGTGGGCTGGGAAGCAGGTTCAGATGGGGTGGGTTGCTATGGGGAGAACCAGTGTGGGTGTAATGCTGTGGCAGTGAATTCTCACTCCAGGTGCTCCTGGAGGTATCCTTGGAGTGACTGAGAGGCAAAAGTGAGCTCCAGCCAGGTGTTATGGCCCTGAATCTTTCCACCCCTCAGCTCCAGGGCTGTAGCTGTGTGTGTGGAGGAGAGGGTAACAGGCAGGTGTGTAAAGATGCAGGTGCAACCTCAGCACCTCCAGATCCCTTGCACTATATGGAGATACCAGGGAAGACAAAAAATCACATTCAGGGCAGGGGAGGTTACGGGGCGATCAGCAGCTTAGAGATGTTCCAAGCTGAGGACTGAAAAGAGACCGTGTAATATGCACTGATGAATTTGTTGATTCTGGTTGTGCCTGATCCTCGTCGTTAATGTGGCTTCCACAGCATCCTCTGGTAACGTGGTAAGACATGCCACAACTTTAACTTAGGCATTATTTGAAAAAAATAATGATTTTCTTAAGCCTACTGCCCACTGAACTGGCTGATCAGCCTCTTGCGCTAGCTGGAGCCATCAGCCTGCGTTGATGGACTGTGTAGGATCCAGACACAAACCTATCTCGTAGACCCGTCTGCTGAATCCTAACCCCAGTGTTGCATTAGGCCAGAGATGAAAGACTGATAGCAGGCCACCCGCTCCCCGTGGCCCAGGCCTTCTCCCTAAGCCTTCAGGTCCTGCAGGACCCAGCAGTAGCTAAGCTCGCTGATCCTTCCTTACCTTAACCTTAGCCTAAGCAGCCTCACAGCACCCAAAACCGTGATAAGCCATTTATCTTGGACAGCAGTGGCCTTTTCCCTAGCTCCGTAAGCTTCCAGGTCTTCAGTCTCTTCTTTCCTGAGTCCCAACCCTGACTTCAGCCTTTGCTGTAGGCCACAGGTCCCTGGTAGAAGAAACCTCCCACCCATCTCAATCCTCATTCTCCCTTCTTGGGTGTTGCCGAATCCAGCAATGACTGAAGGGTTGGATCTCTTCCGAATCGCAGTGAGACTAGCAGTAACAAACGTTTCTGTGTCTGGTGTCACGTTTGTGGAGGTCTCATTGGGTTTCTTGGTGGTTTGAGCCCCCTGCCCTGTGAGTACTGGCACTTCTGATTATTTAGGAGGTTTCTGAAAGAACAGAGAGGGTGGTGGACAGTTCTTCAGACTCTGGTCAGTAAGTTCATCAGCACAAGCCTGTGTCGGCTCCTGTCGGCAGCGCTGGTTAGCTCCTGGTCCGTGCCTCGTGTGTCGTGCTGCGAGACCTCAGCCCAGATGGGGTTTGGTGGGAGTGCTGCTGCCTAGCCCACCGCGGAGGAGAAGCCCCTGCTCTGGGAGTCGGGACGGAAAATTCAGGTGTAGTAACTGAGGCAGGAGCGGGAGGGCTGTCTCGATGCAGCTGGAGTGGGGTTTGAGACAGGGCTTTGAGCTCACGTGCCCAGCGTCCCAGCGCGGTGGTCCGGGGGGGCTGCCCGCTGGCTCCCTGCTGCCGGTGGCTTTGTTCTGGTCTGCGCCCGGCTGTGGTGCAGCCACACCAGGGAGTAAATTGCGAGCTGATGTGTGCAGCAGATACGGCTGCACAGGAGAAGGAAGGAGAGTGATGAATTTGCAACTGTTTTTTCACCTTGTGAGTCTGAGGGGAGATTCCCCCTACTCTTGCCGTGTGCAGGTGCAGCTGAAAGCTGCCCGCTCGTTGCAGCAGGGCCGCGCAGCCCCGGCATCCTCCCCAAGGAAGGGCGGTGAACGCAGACTGCTGCATCGCGTCGGGACGAGCTGCCCTCTGGAATGGAGACAGCATGTGGCAGGCAGGAGAGACTCCCCTGCTTGGGTCTCTGCGAGGTCTCAAGAGGGGAGGGAAACAAGTTTGCGCGTTTGAGGAACCCCCGGAGCAGGCACAGGCAGAAAGAGCCGGGAGATGGGGAGGAAAGCGTGGATTTGATCAATCTGTGTGTCGCTGGTGGGGGTGGGGAAGTTCCTGCGTTCCTCTCATTTACCAGCTGACAGATCTCTGGGAGGAAAGGCGGCTGCTCCTGGAAATTATTAATGGCTTAGAAAGAGGTGCTGGGCTGCCTCGTCATGAGGCAATTAAAGGCGAGAAGGGAGCGTGGCTGCGGCGTCTCTGCGGGCCTGGCTGTAATGAGTGATCTGTCCGCATTAGGTGTTGGTCTGCCTCTAATGAACCTGAACAGGTTTCTTCATTTATCCCTCACGTAATCATATTACATCAATTTAATGCCAGGCTGGTGGGGGCCAGGGGTGTGGAAGGGGAGGTCAGGCATTTTCGTTTCCTAGCAGAATAATCCTGGGCCTTCTCAGTGGCAGCGTTCCTGCTGTGGGCTGTTGGCTTGAGGATCTCGAGGCAGAGTGAGGAGGAAGAGGGGAAGCACCCTGACCATCGTCTTCCGGAGTCTTGCGGATACCCGTCTGCCTCGGGAGATGGAAGCGTGCGTTCTGCGTGAAGGCTGGACTGGGGCCTCTGTGTGGGCACGTCTGTGGAAGGGCAGGCAGGGGCTGAGCTGCGGGGAGAGGAGCAGCAGGCTGGAGAAACTCAGTGAATTCCTCTTGGTGGCCTGCTGCCCGTGTCCTAGCACGTAGGAGTGACCCAGGGGCCCGATACTCAATCTCTGCATACTCTCAGGTGAGCTGCTAGCTGGATCCATCGGTGCTTCTGCTACTGCTGTGTGATGGATGAGAGCGTGCCCCTCTCGGAGGCTGCCTGAGCCGCTCGGGTGCCCGTCAGCGTGATGTGGTGTGGGGAAGAGCATCACAATCCATCTCCTGGGGAGCAGGTGCTCTCCGCACGGCTGCAGGCGCCCGAGATCGCTCCAGCCAGGAGATGTGGCTTCCGCTCCCTGGGGGGAGTTGCAGAGGGGCTGCGTGCTGGCAGCGCTGACAGATGGGTGACAGCAGAGCGAGCCGGGCGGTGACGGGGAGCTGGAGATGTTAGTGGCCAGCTTATTAATGGCTCTGTCTCCAGTTCAGTGAGTAGCGTAGGTCAGCTGCGGAGCAGGGAGGATGGGACAAAAAACAGATGCCACAGTGGGGCCCGGGAATCACGACGTGAGAAGGATGTACAGCCAGCTTCCAAGCAGAGAGTCTGAAGTGTGAATAAATACCTGCTTCAGCAGTTCTGTGAGCGAGGGCAGGCAGCCTGCAGCACGGAGCTGGGCTTAGCTCAGGGTGCTGGCTGGAGGAGGCGAGAAGCAGCTGGTGGTTCTGCTCCCTCTGTGCAGTTTGTACTCTGCCATTTAAACGCCTGGAGACTCACGCCGTGCAGAGGAGGGACAGAGGGGAGAAGCGCTGCCTCCACCGACGGGAGCTCACCCTGAGTAGAAGAGGTCTGGTCCTAGGGGCTCAGGACCAGGTGATTCTCCCACAGACCAAGCACCCAGAGGCTCTTCACGCTTCCTCCCAGGCTCCCTGGGACCTGGCTAGCCATCTGCAGGGGTAGTTTGCAGCAGAGTCTGTTCCCAGGCCTTTTTGTTGTGCCTAACAGAGGGAATAAAGCTAAGAGAGGTTTACAAGGCTGCCCTGAGCCAGAGAGTCTGCCCCTGTTTTCAGTTACATGTAACTGTGGAGGGCTGGAGGTGGGTACGCGCAGACGCTATTGCGCAGTGGAACCAGCCCTTCCCTGGTCTCGGCTTCATGACTTAGTCCTCCTCCTTTCTTCTGTCTGTTCAGCAGGCCCATTGCTTCTCATGCTGGCCTTCTGTCCATCTTCCTCTCCTAGCTCTCATGTCTCCCTGAGCCGGGCAGACAGCTAGGTATCTTCGTGCCGGGCGCTTGGGTGCTGCGCCAGTGGTGCTCTAGAAATACCAGCTGGCAGCAAATCCTGGGCTTGAGCAGTAAAACCCTGCTATGGGCTTCTGAGGTGTTTTCTCTCCATCTCGTGACCTTCCTGGCCTCTAGCAGGTGCCTCTGAAATAAACTGCGTCCTCCTCTGGGCCTCTAGTGCAAGGGGATGTGGCTTTTGGAGACATACAGCCAAATTCCCCTGTAGTGTGTGTACGACTGCTCCGGTGGATGAACACGGGGGTGGCGACACTTTGCATCTCCTGCCCGCGGGGATGCCTGTGTGCTGCTCTTTCTGTTTGCATTTACACGGTGTCAATACTTGCAGGTAAAGCCAAAGCCAAGCAAGCGTCAGACGACAGTTCGGAAGCAAGCAGCGAGGACTACGGCGAGGACGATGATGAAGAAGAAGGAAAGTATGAAATCGAGGAGGACGAGGAAGAATTGGAAGACGACAGTGACTCAGACAGTAAGTAGGGCGGTCGGGCAGAATTACGGACAGCACTGGTACCTGAAGGCTCCTTCGCGTTCTGGGAGCTCCCCTGCTAAGGAGCCGTCTCCTCTCCTCTCGCTGTGCTGCAGTTCTGAGCTGTGGGGTGTTAGGAGGGGCTGCTACACGGAGACGCGCGCACGCCCCGCACAGGGAGACCTGGCAGCTCTGAGTTCATACTGAGCAGAGAGCGAAAGGGTTAAGGACTTCGCAGGCCTGGCTCTAACAAGCCACCGGTCCTTTCATCTCTTTTCAGGGGCCTCCTGCAGAGAGGCTCAAAGGAGCTCTTGAAGTACAACCCACCCCGACAGCAGCCTTGCTTCGGGGCTCTCCGCGGGTTCCACGCGCGCGGGGGTGCGGAGGGTGCGCCTTGCTTTTCATCTGCGCAGTGCCTGGGCTGCGGGGTGCTGCGAGGGGTGACCCGTCAGCTCTCCCTCCCTTGACAGGGCTGCTGGGAGACCTTGCCCACGTCCCGTGTTCCACTGGGGTTCCTGCGCCGAAGCAGTGGTGTTCGCCAGCCCGTGTGCTGGCTTCACCCCACGCTCAGCGCCGATCGCTGCTGCCCAGAGACAGGATGGGTGAGCCGTGGGCGTCTGGGATGCATCAAGAAGAGTGTGGCCAGCAGGTCGAGGGAGGTTCTCCTTCCCCTCTACACTGCCCTGGTGAGGCCCCATCTGCAGTGCTGTGTCCAGTGCTGGGCTCCCCAGTTCAAGA
>Ga0065711_1005572_pt1 | contig 26159 bp, 16 predicted proteins | sample Hoacrofraction12_FD_59098 | JGI IMG/M metagenome (GOLD analysis project Ga0065711, IMG submission 59098) | Hoatzin crop microbial communities from Cojedes, Venezuela - Epithelial fraction 12 v2 (version 2) | ecosystem: Host-associated > Birds > Digestive system > Esophagus > Crop | place... | reverse complement strand
CCACACGCCTATTACGACAAAAATAATGACGTTTGTGTGGTGCCGATAGGGTGCTTGAAGAATTAAAGAAAGTCTCACTTGTTTTTTATTTTAATAATTAATCTGCAAAATATTTTGTCGTTTAAAATAAAATCTTTACCTTTGCATCATTAAATATCTTATCAATGAAGACGACTACGGAAATATTGTATATTATAAGGTCGTACAAACCTACGGCAAAGGAGAACTACGGCGTTGAGCGAATGGGAATCTTCGGTTCTGCAGCAAGGGGAGAGCAAAAGGAGACCAGTGATGTGGATATCTTTTATGAGGGGCAACCGATGTCTTTTATTAAAATTGACAAGATGCAAGTAGAATTGGAGAATATGCTCGGCACTAAAGTAGATTTGGTAAGGTTGCGCGACGGTATGAATGCAATGTTAAGAAAAAGAATTCAAACAGAAGGGATTTATGCTTGACGAAGAGTATATTTTAGATTCTTTGAATCAAATAAAGAGAGCGTTAAATATAATAATGTTACGTTCTGAAAAAGTCAATAATGTGGAGAATTTTACGCATTCTCAAGAGGGAATGCTTTTGTTAGATGCATTATGCATGAATCTTATTGCATTAGGAGAGTCTGTCAAGGGATTAGATAAAATAACTAATGGTGAGTTGTTACCCAAATATAAGGATGTATATTGGGCTGGTGTTATGCGAATGAGGGATAAGATTGCTCATCATTATTTTGATGTTGATCCCGATATGGTATTTCAAACAATAAAAGAGGATGTTCCTCAGATGTTGGATGTCGTTACCAAAATGATTAACGATATGTTTATTTCGGAAAATTGAAATAAAAAGCAGAAAGAATTAGTGACTTATTTCAAATTGTAAGCAAATCGACCGATTTGCTTACAATTTGTTTTATGTTTCGTTTTTAAATCGGTCAAAGTGTAACCTTGATAAAATTTCTTCTAACTTTTTGCAAGAAAATAGGGTTTGAAAGCTGACAAATTGCTAACTTTGCACCCGAAAAGCTGACAAATTGCTGTTTCGGCGGCGGTTTTTGTTGCTTTTTGGCAAGAAACAAACTTAATACAATTAATAAAAGAGAGAAAGGAAACGTTTATGTGTGGTATAGCATGTATTTTCAACATTAAGGAGCAGACGCCGGCGTTGCGTCAGAAGGCATTGAGTATGAGTCAGAAGATCCGTCACCGCGGACCCGATTGGAGCGGCATCCATTGCGGAGGCAGCGCGATATTGGCTCACGAGAGGCTCTCGATTGTGGACCCCGAGTCGGGAAAGCAACCTTTGTACAGCCCTGACAAGAAACAGGTGCTGGCAGTGAACGGCGAGATTTACAACCATCAGGACATCCGCCGCAAGTATAAGGGACGTTACAGTTTTCAGACCGGCAGCGACTGCGAGGTGATCCTGGCGTTGTATCGCGACAAGGGCATCGACTTCTTGGAAGACCTCAGCGGCATCTTCGCCTTCGCCCTTTATGACGCGGAGGAGGACGCCTTCCTCATCGCCCGCGACCCCATCGGCGTGATACCTTTATATATAGGCAAGGACAGCGAGGGCAGGGTGTATGTGGCGAGCGAGCTCAAGGCCTTGGAGGGTTTCTGCGATGAGTATGAGCCGTTTTTGCCCGGACATTACTACTGGAGCAAGGACCCTGGGATGAAGAGGTATTACACCCGCGACTGGTTCAGCTACGACAATGTGAAAGACAACGACGCCAGCGTTGAGGCTATCCGTGAGAGCTTGGAGGCGGCAGTGAAAAGACAGCTGATGAGCGACGTGCCCTACGGAGTGTTGCTCAGCGGCGGGCTCGACTCATCGGTAATCAGCGCGATAGCAGAGAAATACGCGTCGAAACGTATTGAGGACAACAGCCGCAGCGTGGCTTGGTGGCCCCGTCTGCACTCCTTTGCCGTGGGTCTTAAGGGGGCTCCCGACCTCGCCAAGGCCCGTATGGTGGCAGAGCATATCGGCACCGTGCACCATGAGATCAACTATACCATTCAGGAGGGTCTCGACGCCATCCGCGACGTGATTTATTTTATTGAGACGTATGACGTTACTACGGTGCGAGCCTCCACGCCGATGTACTTGCTGGCACGCGTCATCAAGTCGATGGGCATCAAGATGGTGCTATCCGGCGAGGGTGCCGACGAGATTTTCGGAGGATACCTGTATTTCCACAAAGCCCCCGATGCCAAGGCGTTCCACGAGGAGACGGTGAGGAAACTCTCGAAACTGTATATGTACGACTGTCTGCGCGCCAACAAGTCGCTCTCCGCCTGGGGAGTGGAAGGCCGAGTGCCGTTCCTCGACAAGGAATTCCTCGACGTGGCGATGCGCACGAACCCCGTGGCGAAGATGTGTCCGGGACAGACGATGGAGAAGAAAATCGTGAGGGAGGCCTTCGCCGACATGCTGCCCGCGGAAATTGCTTGGCGACAGAAGGAGCAGTTCAGCGACGGAGTGGGGTACAGCTGGATCGACACCCTGAAGAAAATCACCGCCGACCAGGTGAGCGATGAGCAGATGGCAAGGGCAGCCGAGCGCTTCCCCATCAACCCGCCGCAGAACAAGGAGGAGTATTACTACCGCAGCATCTTCGCAGAGCATTTCCCCTCCGACAGCGCCGCCAAGAGCGTGCCGAGCGTGCCAAGCGTCGCCTGCTCCACGGCAGAGGCCTTAGCTTGGGATGAGGCATTCAAAAACCTCAATGACCCCAGCGGAAGAGCCGTGGCGGGAGTGCATGAAAAGGCGTACCGCCTTTTCAATTGACAATTGACAATTGACAATTGACAATTGAGAATTGAGAATTGAGAATTGAGAATTGAGAATTATGCGCCGTTCCGGCGCAGTGTCATCCGCGAGGCAGGCTCTCCGCAAGGAGCAGTCCCGGCTGGGTCCTGATAGGTGGCAAAATCGGAGATTTTGCAGTGATAGGTGGCATCGGCGAGCCGATGCAGTGAGAAGTTTAATGTTTTTAAAAGGATAACGTTATGAAAGTTAAGAAAAGATGGATTTACATTATGACGGCGATGGTGATTTTCGCCATTTGGGGTTTGTTCGCCGCAGAGCCGTCGTTTGACTGTAACTGGGAGAAAGTGAATGCCGCTGATGTGGCATGGTTGATAACTGCCACGATTTTCGTGCTGATGATGACCCCCGGACTGTCGTTTTTCTACGGCGGTATGGTGGGCGCGAAGAACGTGATTTCCACGATGCTTCAGAGTTTCATCGCCATGGGCTTGATAAGCGTGCTGTGGGTGGTCTTCGGCTTCAGTATGTGTTTCGGCGACGACATCGGCGGAGTGATTGGCAACCCGTTGAGTTTCCTGATGTTCGAGAATGTAGGCGGTGATATTTACACCACGCCCAACGGCAACATCCTCGGCGGCGCGACGATCCCCCTTGCCCTGTATGCGCTCTTTCAAATGAAATTCGCCATTATCACCCCGTCGCTCATCACCGGCTCTTTCGCCGAGCGCGTGAGGTTCAGCGCATATATGTTCTTTATGATTTTCTTCTTCGTGGTGATTTACTGTCCTCTCGCCCACATGACATGGCATCCCGAGGGACTGTTTATGAAGTGGGGAGTCATCGACTTCGCCGGCGGTATCGTCGTTCACGCCTCCTCGGGTGTGGCAGCCCTCGCCGGAGCCATCTTCCTCGGCCGTCGCAAGACAGCCACGCGCAACAGTGAGCCTGCCAACATCCCCTTCGTGCTTCTTGGAGCCGCCCTGCTCTGGCTCGGCTGGTTCGGTTTCAACGCCGGAAGTTCCTTGCACGCTGACGGTCAGGCTGTGAAGGCATTCCTGAACACCAACACCGCGAGTGCCACTGCCATGATCACTTGGATTTGCTTCGACTGCCTCCGTGGCCGCAAGCCGTCGGCAATGGGCGCCGCCGTAGGTTGTGTGGTGGGTCTTGTCGCCATCACCCCGTCGGCAGGATATGTTACCGTCGGACAGAGCATCTTCATCTCTTTCGTCATCACGATAATCTGTAACATCAGCGTTTACTGGCGTTCGCATAGCCGTATCGACGATGCCCTCGATGTGTTCCCCACCCACGGAATGGGAGGTATCTGTGGTACCGTCCTCACGGGAATCTTCATCCAGGAGGGTCTTATCAGCGGCACCAAGGAGGGTTTCATCATTTTCCTCTATCATATCCTCGCCGTGGTGATAGTTATTGTTTACACTTTCATCATGAGCTACTTCGGCTATTGGTTTATCGACAAGATGATTCCGATGCGCGTGAGCACCGAGAGCGAGAAGGTTGGCCTCGACTACAGCCAGCACGATGAGCACTATGGACTGGCGCACATCGGCGAGCGCGAATTGGCCGAGTACGAGGAGCATATAAGGCGCAAAAATGAGAAGAACGACACTGAAAACAGTTAAAATATCGCATTTTTGTTTTGTATCTCATTTCTTTTTCTTACCTTTGCACCAAATTCTGTGAAATGAGTGAGAAAGAAGAATATAAGATAACTGATAACGGAGGCTTCCATGGCACTGCCGAAGGCAGCGGCGCGGAGGCTTCCGTGCGTGATAATACTACGGTAGGCGATGCCGAGAATGCATATCCTGGCGATGGCGAGAATATCACTGCCGGAAACGCTGAAGCCGACGATGCCGCAAGGACTGCCGATAATGGTGACACAAACGATAATCCTGGGGCAGAGGCTGATGCTGCCGATAATGCCGAGGGTGCGTCTCATCGTATGGTGCTTCGCACGGAGGGTTTGGTGAAGCGTTACGGCAAGCGAACTGTGGTGAATGATGTGTCGATAGACGTGAAGCAGGGAGAGATTGTGGGTTTGCTCGGTCCTAATGGTGCTGGAAAGACTACGAGCTTTTATATGACCACGGGTCTTATCGTACCTAATGCCGGACATATCTATTTAGACGACCTCGACATCACCGACTACCCAGTATATAAGCGCGCCCGTGCCGGCATCGGATACCTCGCGCAGGAGGCCAGCGTGTTCCGCAAGCTCAGCGTGGAAGATAATATCATGGCTGTGCTCGAGATGACGAAGATGACGAAGCAGCAGCAAAAAGACAAGCTCGAGAGCCTTATCAACGAGTTCCGCCTCAACAAGGTGAGGAAGAACAAGGGCGACCAGCTCTCGGGAGGCGAGAGGCGACGCACGGAGATTGCACGCTGTCTTGCCATCGACCCGAAATTCATTATGCTCGATGAGCCGTTCGCCGGCGTGGACCCTATCGCCGTGGAGGACATCCAGCATATTGTATGGCAACTTAAATACCGCAATATCGGCATCCTCATCACCGACCACAACGTGCAGGAGACGCTCAGCATCACCGACCGCGCCTACCTGCTCTTCGAAGGCCGCATCCTCTTCCAAGGCACCCCCGAACAACTTGCGGAAAACAAAATCGTGAGGGAGAAATACCTCAGTAACTCCTTCGTGCTCCGCAAAAAAGACTTCCAACTTATTGACGAGCAGAAGAGGGAAAAGGAAAGACTGGAAAACGAGGCGTAAGAGCGAGCAAGCTCGCTAAGTGAGAGGTGGCAAAATCGAAGATTTTGCAGTGAGAGGTGGCATCGGCGAGCCGATGCAGTATTTCTATCAATTTTTGCTTGTTTTTTCAGCGAAAAAGCATTAACCGGGCCAAAACGATAATAAAATGAGCGTTTTGGCCCGCTTTGTTTGGGATGAAGGCCTAGAAAATGAATATGTAAAGCAAAAAATTGCACTTTTTGCCATAAAAATCTTGCGGTTTTAGAATAAAAGTTGTACTTTTGCAACCGAAAGCGGGCCAAAACGATGGAAAAATGCGCGTTTTGGCCCGGTTTGCGAAAAAATAGAGCGTTTCAGTCCGGTTGACGAATAAGATATGTCGTTAATCTAAAGAGAGCGTGAATTTTAAAAGGTGTGATGTAATTTAAAACAGGCAGTTATGGCAACACTGATAGGAAGAGTTAAGGAAACAGAGGAGTTGGTAAGACTGGAAAAATCTGACAGGTCAGAGTTTGTGGCAATATACGGCCGCAGAAGGGTCGGGAAGACGTTTCTTATTGACAAGACTTTCGAGGGCAAGTTCGCCTTTGAGATGAGCGGCATAATCGAAGGCAGCAGAGCCGACCAACTGCAAGCATTCTCGGATGCGCTGAATGCTGTGGGAACACTTCCCGAAGAGGGCATAAAAGACTGGCACGGTGCTTTCCTATGCCTGAAAAATTATCTTGAGCATTTGGATGTAAAAGGAAAGAAGATAGTGTTTATAGACGAACTGCCTTGTTTAGACACTCCACGGTCGGGACTGGTGAAAACTCTGGAGCATTTCTGGAACTCCTGGGCATCAAAACGCGATGATATAATGCTTATTGTGTGCGGCTCTGCCACCTCGTGGATGGTGCGCAACATAATCGACAACCACGGCGGCTTGCATAATCGTATAACAAAAGAAATTCACCTCAGACAGTTCTGTTTAAAAGAGACCGAAGAATACCTGCAAGCAAAAGGGTGCCGGTGGAACAGACTGATGATAACACAGTTGTATATGGTATTAGGAGGGATACCTTATTACCTGAGCTTGATAGACGAGAAAAAGAGCATGTCGGAAAATATCGACAGACTGTTTTTCAGCCAGGACGGCGAATTGAAATCCGAGTACCGCCGCTTATACAAATCGCTTTTTAACTCTCCCGAAAGATACATAGACATTGTTGAGTTGCTGGCCGCCAACAAACAGGGAATGACAAGGTCGGAAATAGGCAAGGCGTTGAAAATGACATCCAACGGGCATCTTAGCAATATGCTCGAAGACCTTGAATATTGCGACTTCATCCGGTCTTTCCGCACAAGAGACAAAAAAATACGGACGAACAAGTTCTTGTATCAGCTGACAGACTTCTTCACCATCTTCCATTACACTTTCTGCAGGGCCAAAACCACCGACCAGCATTTCTGGAGCAATACAATAGAGACATCAACACAAAACGCTTGGTACGGCTTGGCATTCGAGCGCGTTTGCTTCGCACATATCCCGCAAATCATCAATGCATTGGGAGTGAATAGGATACACACGGAATATTACTCTTGGCGAAGTCGGGAGAGTGTGAAGCCAGCGCAAATCGACCTTATCATCGAGCGAGCCGACCAGTTGGTGAATGTCTGCGAGATAAAATTCTCGAAGTCAGAATACAAGATTACCCAGGATGAAGAAATAAAGATTGCCAACAGAATAAACGACTTCAAGGACGAGACACAAATCAGGCATGGCATCGTGCCAACCCTTATCACCACTTACGGCTTGAGAGAAAACACGCACAGCAGCGTCGTGGCAGAAACGGTAGTAATGAATCAACTTTTTGAATGACAAAGGTCAATGAACTGAAAGAGCATTCTCCTCTTTCTCATCCCTTAAGTGAATGCGTTTGGTTACCCTGCCGTACAATCCTCCTCTGTCGAAAAAAAGGCGGTTGGTCATCCAGGTTGTGGACGAGCCGCACACGATAAGCTTCAGGTTTTTCCTGTCGGAGGCCCACATATTCCAAAAAGCATCCAAAGCCTTGGTGAAATTAGACTTCGGCGTGTCGAACCACGGCAACTCATCTATAAATATCACTATCCGCTCTTTATTTAAGGTCATCAGATAGTCGCGCAGGGCATCGAAAGCGTCAAACCATTTTTTTAATGTCCCTACTTTCTTGCCCGAATAATGTTCCAGTTGCGAGGCGAAACGCTCGAGCTGCTCTTTCTGCGACAGCTGATATATTCCGGAAACATAAAAATCGAAGTTGTCGTCAAAGAATTGTTTCACGAGATAGGTCTTGCCTATATGCCGACGTCCATAAACAGCCACAAACTCCGCCCTTGGCGAGTCGTAACAGGTCTGAAGCATTTTCTGCTCCGCCTTTCGTCCTATAATGCTCTCCTTGTATTCCATAATTGCTCCTCTTGAGTGCAAAATTAATGCTTTTTCGCTGAAAAAACAAGAAAAAACGCTTGAAAGTGTGCGATAACTCGCTTTTTTTATGAGTTATCGCACACTTTCAAGTAAAACGTTCTCTTTTTCTCGGAGGTATGGCACATTTTCTTTTAATCTTTCAAGGTCGATATCGGCACTACATACACTCCGTCTGTGCGCTGGTATGCGAAGTCGCCAACGGCGGTGAGCACCATCAAGAATGATGGGGACTTCATTTTCCGCAGACCTTGGGACCCTCTACCAACACTGCGCCTATCGCATCTAATTTGTCTTGAAGCAAATTGTCGGCTATCCTCTTTTTGTATTCCATAATTTTCCAGTTGTAACTTGTTGATGCAAAAGTAATAAAAGATTCTGAAAGTACGATGGAAATCGATGCGAATTTAACTATTATTAACCCGAATTGTGGCATTTGGCGTGATTTTGTTGTGGCATTTGGCGCATTTTTTGTTGTGGTATTTGGCGTGATTTCGTTGTGGCATTTGGCGCAATTTCGTTGTGGCGTTTGGCGCGACGCAAAAGGAGGATAATCGTAAAAAACATAAAAAAAACGGGGAAAAGTAAAGAATATGAGATTTTTTTTGTACCTTTGCAGCCCAATTCAAGTTGAGAATTGAGAATTGAGAATTGAGAATTAGTATCGCCGTTCCGGCGATGGCGGCAAAGCCGCGGTTCGAAGCTGCGCTTGCAATTGGGATTTGAGAGGTGGCACGGCAAGCCGTGCGTTTGCCTTTCGGCGATTTAAGATAAGATTTAATAAACAGATAAAAGGAAAAAGAGATGAAAATTTCATTTGAATGCCCCGACAAGATCAACGGACTGTTGAGCTTGACGGTTGAAGAGAGCGACTACAAAGACACAGTAGAGAAAAAGTTGAAAGACTTCCGCCGCCGTGCCAACGTGCCGGGTTTCCGCCCCGGACAGGTGCCTATGGCGATGATTAAAAGACAGTATGAAACCCCGGTTAAAGTTGAGGAAATCAACAAATTCGTAGGGGAGAACATCTACAAGTATGTAAGGGAGAACAATATAATGATGCTCGGCGAGCCTCTGCCCAATGAGAAGCAGGTGCCGCAAGACCTGGAGAAGGACAAGGAGTTCCAGTTCTATTTCGACATCGCCGTGGCCCCGGAGTTTGAGATCTCCCTGAGCGACAAGGACAAGATAGAATATCCCGCAGTGAAGATCGACGACAAGATGATCGACGACCGCGTGAACATGTTCGCCTCCCGCGCCGGTAAACAGGAGCAGGTGGAAGAGTATAAAGACGATGACATGCTCAAAGGCGACGTTCGTGAGCTCGATGCCGACGGCAACGCCAAAGAGGGCGGCATCGTGTCGGAAGGCGCAGTGCTGATGCCCAAATACATCAAGGGTGAGGACCAGAAGAAACTCTTCGAGAACGCAAAGAAAGGCGACATCATCACCTTCAACCCCAAAAAGGCATTCCCCGAGAGCGAGGTGGAGGTTTCATCACTCCTGAAAATAAAGAAAGAGGAGGTGAAAGACTTGGAGAGCGACTTCACATTCCAGGTGAACGAAATCTCACGCTTCGTGCCGGCAGAGGTTAACCAAGACCTCTTCGACCAGGTGTTCGGACCGGGCAACGTGAAGGATGAGGCTGACTTCCGCCAGAAAATCGGCGAGAGCCTGAAGCGCGACTTCGTCTTCGAGAGCGACTACAGATTCCTCAGAAAAGTGCGCGAGTATTGTGAGAAGAAAGTGGGCGACCTGACATTCCCCAACGACCTGCTCAAGAGAGTAATGATTGCGGGCAACAAGGACAAGGACGAGAAATTCGTGGATGAGAACTTCGACAAGAGCATCCAGGAGCTCAAATGGCACCTCATCAAGGAGCAGCTCGTGAAACAGACCGGCATCAAGGTGGAGAACGAGGATATTAAAGCCGCCGCACGCGACATGGCACGCTACCAGTATGCACAGTATGGTCTGAACAACATCCCCGACGAGTATCTCGACAACTATGCCGACAAGCTCCTCGAGGACAAGAACACCGTGGACAGACTCGTTGACAGCGTCATCGACCGCAAGCTCACATTGGCCCTCAAAGACACCGTGAAACCGCAGGTGAAAGAGATGTCGCTTGAAGACTTCAACAAAGACGCCGGTGAGGAGGTGTAAAACGCGAAAATAGCACTCCAACCACCAAAAAATGGCTGGAAATGTAATAAAAAAACTTAAAATGATATTTTTTCAATAAAAATATCAAGAAATTTGCGGGATTATCGATTTTTTTTATTATCTTTGTAGATGATTTTGAAAAAGTCGGTAATCCTGCTTTCTATTTTATAAAATTACACCTTATTTATATAATAGGAGCCAGGGTAATGAAAATGATTTAAAAAAGGAAGAGAAATGAAAAATGATTTTAGAAACTATGCCACCAAACACTTAGGCATGAACGGAATGGTGCTTGACGACGTGATGAAAGTACAGGCACAGTACATGAACCCGTACATTCTTGAAGAGAGACAACTCAACGTGACACAGATGGACGTGTTCTCACGACTGATGATGGACCGCATCATCTTCCTCGGAACAGAGATTGACGACTACACCGCCAACACGCTGCAGGCACAGCTGCTCTACCTCGACTCCGTGGACCAGGGCAAGGACATCTCTGTATATATCAACTCGCCGGGCGGAAGCGTTACCGCAGGACTCGGCATCTACGACACTATGCAGTTTATCGTCAGCGACGTGGCAACAATCTGCACCGGCATGGCAGCGTCGATGGCAGCAGTGCTGCTCGTGGCAGGAACAGAGAAGAAACGCAGCGCACTGCCCCATGGCCGCGTGATGATACACCAGCCTCTCGGAGGAGTGAAAGGACAGGCCTCGGATATCGAAATCGAAGCAAGGGAGATTCTGAAGTTCAAAAAAGAACTCTATACCATCATCTCCAACCACTCGCATACTCCATACGACAAGGTGTATGCCGACTCCGACCGTGACTACTGGATGACGGCACAGGAGGCGAAAGAGTATGGAATGATCGACCAGGTGCTGGAGCGTAAACCGGCCGGTGCGGTTTGAAAGCCGGAGGCTTTCAAAATTGACAATTGACAATTGACAATTGATAATTAGGAAATGAAAAGAACTTGTAGTTTTTGCGGACGTTCTGACAAGGAGGTGAAGCTGCTTATCACAGGCATCAGCGGCTTCATCTGCGAAGACTGTATTGAGCAGGCCTATAGCATCTTGAAGACGTCGGGAGTAAAAAAAAGCGAGAAATACACAGAAGACGACACGTTGCAGTTGAAAGACCTGCCCAAGCCGAAGGAGATAAAAGAATACCTCGACCAGTATGTCATCGGACAGGACGCGGCGAAGAGGTATCTCTCCGTGGCCGTGTATAACCACTATAAGCGCCTGCAGCAGAAGAGCACCGACGATGTGGAGATAGAGAAGAGCAACATCATTATGGTGGGCTCCACCGGCACGGGCAAGACGCTTTTGGCACGCACGATAGCGAAGATGCTCCAGGTGCCGTTCACCATCGTTGACGCCACCGTCTTCACCGAGGCCGGATATGTGGGTGAGGACGTGGAGAGCATCCTCAGCCGTCTGCTCCAAGTGGCCGACTACGACGTGCCGGCCACGGAGAGGGGCATCGTGTTTATCGACGAGATAGACAAGATTGCGCGCAAGAGCGACAACCCCTCCATCACGCGCGACGTGAGCGGTGAGGGTGTGCAGCAGGGAATGCTCAAACTCCTTGAGGGCACCATTGTAAACGTGCCGCCAGAGGGAGGCCGCAAGCACCCGGACCAGGAGTATATCAAGGTGGACACGAAAAACATACTCTTCATCTGCGGAGGGGCCTTCGACGGCATAGAGAGGAAAATAGCACAGAGGCTCAACACACATGTGGTGGGATACAACAACGTGGAGAACACGGCGAGGATAGACAAGAACAACCTGATGCAGTATATACAGCCCCAGGACCTCAAGTCGTTCGGACTCATACCTGAGATCATTGGACGACTGCCGGTGCTGACATACCTCAACCCCCTTGACCGCAAGGCATTGCGCAACATACTCACCGAGCCGAAGAACTCTATTGTGAAACAATACACGAAACTCTTCGCCATGGACGGCATCAAACTCACTTTCGACGAGGATGTACTCGAGTTTATCGTGGATAAAGCCATGGAGTTTAAACTCGGCGCCCGCGGACTGCGCTCCATCGTGGAGACGATAATGATTGACGCCATGTTTGAGATACCATCAAAGAAAACAAAGGTATTCAACGTTAATTTAGACTACGCCAAAGGGCAGTTGGAAAAAACCGACCTGAGGCGGTTGGAAAGCGCTTAAACGAACATAAAAAAACTATATATGGACAGCAATGTGCAACTGACAAAAGAATTGAAACGCTATTTCGGCTTTGACACGTTCAAAGGCGACCAAGAGGCTATTATACGCTCCCTCATGGAAGGGCACGACGTGTTTGTGCTAATGCCCACCGGAGGAGGCAAGTCACTATGCTATCAGTTGCCATCGCTGCTCATGGAAGGCACCGCGATAGTCATCTCACCTCTCATCGCACTGATGAAAAACCAGGTGGACGTCATCAGCAACATGACCGAGGACGGGGTGGCTCACTGCCTGAACTCGTCATTGAACAAAACAGCCATCGACCAGGTGAAGGCCGACATCACCTCGGGAAAGACAAAACTCCTCTATGTGGCACCGGAGTCGCTCACGAAAAAAGAATATGTGGCGTTCCTGCGCACAGTGAAAATCTCATTCTATGCCATCGACGAGGCTCATTGCATCTCCGAGTGGGGACACGACTTCAGACCTGAATACCGTAATATCAGACCGATTATCAACGACATCGGACAGGCCCCGGTGATAGCCCTCACTGCCACTGCCACCGACAAGGTGCGCACCGACATAAAGAAAAACCTCGGCATACTCGACGCATTAGAGTTCAAAAGCTCTTTCAACCGTCCAAACCTCTATTACGAGGTGAGACCCAAGACCAAGGACGTGGACAAGGAGATAGTGAAGTTCATAAAGAAAAACCTCCACAAGAGCGGCATCATATACTGTCTCTCCCGCAAGAAGGTGGAGGAGTTGGCAGAGGTGCTCAAGGCCAACGGCATCAGCGCCGCCGCCTACCACGCCGGTCTCGACCCGCAGACACGCTCGCAAACCCAGGACGACTTCCTTATGGAGCGCTTAGACGTCATCGTGGCCACCATCGCCTTCGGCATGGGCATCGACAAACCCGACGTGAGGTTTGTGATACACTACGACATTCCCAAGAGCTTAGAGGGATACTATCAGGAGACCGGGCGCGCCGGAAGAGACGGAGGAGAGGGTCAGTGCATAGCCTTCTACTCATACAAGGACTTGCAGAAGCTCGAAAAACTCATGGAGGGCAAGACCGTGGCAGAACAGGACATCGGCAAGCAGCTGCTCTCGGAGACTGCCGCCTACGCCGAGTCGTCGGTGTGCCGCCGGAAGATGCTCCTCTACTATTTCGGTGAGGAATACAAGCCCGACAACTGCCATAACTGCGACAACTGTCTGCACCCCAAGGAGAAGGTGGAGGCCAGCAAGCTGCTCGTCATTGTATTGAAGGCCATCCTCGCCATCAAGGAGAATTTCCGCGCCGACTATGTGATTGACTTCGTAAGCGGCAAGGAGACCGACGACATTATAGCCCATAAGCACAACAGGCTTGAGGAATTCGGCTCGGGAGAGGATGAGAACGAAAAACTCTGGAGCCCCGTGATACGTCAGGCCGTCATCAGCGGCTACCTCCGCAAGGACGTGGAGAGCTATGGACTGCTCAAGGTAACCCCGGCCGGCAAGAAATTCATAAAGAAGCCCAAGGACTTCTATGTGGTGGAAGACAAGACGTTTGACAGCGACTATGAGGCGATGATGGAACAGGAGGGCATGACGAGCGTGCTCGACCCGGAGCTCTTCGCCATACTTAAAGAAATGAGGCGCGAGTGGGCCAGCAAGCTCGGCCAGCCGCCCTACACCATCTTCCTTGACGTGTCGTTGGAGCAGATGGCCACTCTCTATCCCGTTACACTCGAAGAGCTGAAGAAGATACAAGGAGTGGGAGAGGGCAAGACGCGCAAACCATATTGCAAGGAGGTGCTTGACGTAATAAAGCGCCATTGCGAGGAAAACGGCATAGAGACCCATGGCGACGGCGAGCGTTTCAAGAGCCCGTCAAGGGAGTCGCAGAAAAAAAGCATCATCACAAGTATCGACCGTAAAGTGCCTCTCGACTCCATCGCCGAGGCAAAAGGCATGGAATTCGAAGACCTGCTCACCTGTTTGGAGAGCATTGTCTTCAGTGGAACCAAAATCAATATCGACTATTTCCTCGATGAGGTTATGGATGAAGAGGACATAGAAGATATCTATGAGTATTTCAAAGAGACTGAGACCGACAGCCTTGAGGACGCCGTGGAGGAACTCGGCGACGACTATGAGGAAAATGAGATAAGACTCGTGAGAATCAAGTTTATCAGCGAAATGGCCAATTAAAATCGGTTAAGTTTGTGAGAAAAATATAAATATTAGCAGAAAAATCATAAAATATTAGTGTATGTGCAAATTTCTTCGTAAATTTGCACGCAATAAATTTATAGCTATATGAATTCTTTTATTGCAGACAAGATTGTAATGGACGGTCTCACATTCGACGACGTCCTCTTAATCCCGGCTTATTCCGAGGTTTTACCCAAGACAGTGACACTCGCCACACGCTTCTCAAGGCACATCAACCTCAACATCCCGTTCGTAACGGCCGCCATGGACACCGTTACAGAGTCGCAAATGGCCATTGCCATAGCAAGGGAAGGAGGTATTGGAGTGATACACAAGAACATGAGCATCGACGACCAGGCACGCCAGGTGGCAATCGTGAAAAGGGCAGAGAACGGTATGATCTACGACCCCGTTACCATTGCCAGCGGCTCCACGGTACAGGACGCGCTCAACATCATGGCCGAATACCATATTGGAGGCATCCCCGTGATTGACGAGGAGAAGCACCTCATAGGTATCGTCACCAACCGTGACCTGCGCTTCGAGAAGAGGCTCGACAAAACCATCGATGAGGTGATGACGAAAGAAAACCTCGTTACCACACATCAGCAAACCGACCTCGCCGCCGCCGCGCAAATCCTTCAGGAGAACAAAATCGAAAAACTGCCCGTGGTTGACAAAGACAACCATATCGTGGGCCTGATAACATATAAGGACATCACGAAAGCCAAAGACAAACCCATGGCGTGCAAGGATGCCAAGGGCCGCCTCAGGGTGGCCGCCGGCGTGGGCGTTACTGCCGACACGCTGCAGAGGATGCAGGCCTTAGTTGACGCCGGGGCCGACGCCATCGTCATCGATACCGCCCACGGACATTCAAAGTCTGTGATAGAGAAACTCGTGGAGGCGAAGAAGTCATTCCCCAATGTAGATATCGTCGTGGGTAACGTGGCCACCGGCGAGGCAGCCAAGATGCTCGCTGACAACGGCGCCGACGCCGTGAAAGTGGGTATCGGACCGGGCAGTATCTGTACCACACGTGTCGTGGCCGGTGTCGGAGTACCGCAGTTGAGCGCCGTTTACGATGTTTACAAGGCATTGAAAGGCACCGACATACCACTTATCGCCGACGGCGGTCTTCGCTACTCGGGCGACGTGGTGAAAGCCCTCGCCGCCGGAGGCAGCAGCGTGATGGTAGGCTCACTCGTGGCAGGAACAGAGGAAAGTCCAGGCGAGACCATCATCTTCAACGGACGTAAGTTCAAGAGCTACAGGGGCATGGGCTCCTTGGAGGCCATGGAGCAGAAGAACGGCAGCAAGGACCGCTATTTCCAGAGCGACACCAAGGACGTGAAGAAACTCGTGCCGGAGGGCATCGCCGGACGCGTGCCTTACAAAGGCACCGTGCAGGAGGTGGTTTACCAGCTCGCCGGAGGCTTGCGCTCAGGTATGGGCTACTGCGGTGCCAAGGACATCGAGACTTTGCACGACGCCAAGTTCACACGTATCACCAACGCCGGTGTGATGGAGAGCCACCCGCACGACATCACCATCACCAGTGAGGCTCCTAACTATAGCAGACACGAATAAGACAATGAAAGTTAAAGCATTATTACTTACAGCGTTACTGTGCCCGGCATGCGCCATGGCACAGTACGACCCTGTGGTGATGACCGTCAACGGCCAGCCCGTGCCACGCTCGGAGTTTGAGTATTCATACAACAAAAACAATTCCGAGGGGGTGATAGACAAGAAGAGCGTGGAGGAATATGCAGAGCTCTTCATCAACTACAAGCTCAAGGTGCAGGAGGCTTTGAGCCGCAAGATGGACACCCTCGCCCTCTTCAACCGTGAGTATCTGCAATATCGCGACCAGCAGCTCGTGCCGATGTATGTCACCGACGCTGACATGGAGAACGAGGCATACAAGGTGTATGTGAACACCAAAAACCGCGTGGGAGAGCAAGGATTAGTGAAAACCTCACACATACTGCTGCGCTTGCCGCAGGATGCCGGCGAGGATAAGAAAGAGGCTGCCAAAGAGCGCATCGACTCGATATACAAGGTGTTGCTCGCCGGAGGAGACTTCGCTACATTAGCACAACAGTTCTCGCAAGACCCCGGCAGCGCGCGCAACGGAGGACAGCTGCCCTGGATCTCCGTGGGACAGACACTGCCTGAATTTGAGCAGAACGCCTTCGCACTCTCAAAAGGAGAGATGTCGAAACCTTTCCTCACCGCCGCAGGATACCATATCGTGAAGATGGACGACAGAAAACAGATGGAGCCCTACGACACCTTGAGGAGCGACATCATTAAATTTTTGGAGAGCCGCGATGCGCGCACGCAAATCGCCAACCGCAACATCGACTCCATCGCCGCGGCCAAGCATCTCAAGAGAGAGGCCCTGCTCGACCAGAAAGCCGAGGAGGTGAGTGCCGCCGACCCCGACATGAAATACCTCTTCCAGGAATATCACGACGGACTGCTCCTCTATGAGGTGAGCAACAAGGAGGTTTGGAAGAAAGCCGCTGACGACACCGAGGGACAGAAAGCCTATTTCAAAAAGAACAAGAGCAAATACAAATGGGAGGAGCCAAGGTATAAGGGTATCGCTTACCATACCAAGACAGAGGCAGACATCGACGCGGTGAAGAAAGCCGTGAAAGGGAAACCCTTCGACGAGTGGGCAGAGATACTGCGCAAAACCTTCAATGCCGACTCCGTGATACGCATACGCGTGGAGAAAGGCATCTTCAAGGAAGGCGACAATCAGCTCGTGGACAAGATGGCATTCGGAAAGAGTGACGTTACGCCCAAACCCCTCAAAGACTATCCCTACGAGGCCGTGTTCGGAAAGACAATCAACAAGCCCGAGGAGTTCAGCGACGTGAAAGGACTCGTGGTGGCCGACTACCAGGACGAGTTAGAGAAACAATGGGTGGAAAGCCTGCGCAAGAAATATCCCGTAACAGTTAATAAGGACGTATTGAAAACAGTAAATAAGCATTAAGGCATGAATACAAGACGATATGTCATAGCCGCCCTGCTCACCGTGGCCGCCGCCTCGGCAGATGCCCAGACCCCCGCGGCCCCCGACTCGACCCCCGCTTTCAATTATCCGCGCAATACGGCGGAGAGAGTGGAGATTGCCCCGGAGAAGGTGATTGACGAGGTGGAATGGATTGTAGGCGACGAGGCCATCCTGAAGTCAGAAATAGAAGGCATGAGGGAGCAGGCAGCCATGGAGGGCATCAAGTTTAAGGGCAACCCCGACTGTGCCATCCCGGAGCAGCTCGCCGTGCAGAAGCTCTTCCTCCATCAGGCAGCCATCGACAGTATTGAGGTGAGCGAGGCGGAGGTGTCGCAAACCATCGACCAGCAGATGAACTACTGGATACAGATGGTGGGCAGCAAGGAGAAGCTCGAAGAGTATAAGAAACAGACGGTGGCAGAGATGAGGCAGCAGATGCACGACGATGTGCACGACCGTATGATGATTGACCGCATGAAGCGCAAGCTCGTGGAAGACGTGAAAGTTACGCCGGCGGAGGTGAAAGCCTATTTCCGCAATGTGCCGGAAGACAGCATTCCTTTCGTGCCTACAACCGTGGAGGTGCAGATACTCACCCAGACACCGAAGGTGAGCAAGGATGAGATCAACAGGGTGAAAGACCAGCTGCGCGACTTCACCGACCGTGTGAACAGCGGCGAGACATCGTTCTCATCGCTCGCACGCCTGTATTCTGAAGACCCGGGCAGCGCACGCCAGGGTGGTGAGCTCGACTATGTGGGAAGAGGCATGCTCGACCCGGCTTTCGCTGCCGTGGCCTTCAACCTCACCGACCCCAAGAAAGTGTCGAAAATCGTGGAGAGCGAGTTCGGATACCATATCATACAGCTCATCGACAAGAAAGGCGACAAGGTGAAAGTGAGACATATACTGTTGAAACCCAACGTGGAAACCTCTGCCATCGACGCCAGTCTGGCACGCCTCGACTCCATCGCCGACGACATCCGCAAGGGAGAGTTCTCCTTCGATGACGCCGCATCATACCTCAGCGATGACAAAGACACGAAAAACAACCATGGACTGATGTTCAACTCCACCTCTGACTCGCGCACCTCGCGCATTCAGATGCAAGACCTCCCCTCGGAGGTGGCCAAGGTGGTGGATGGGCTGCAAGTGGGAGAGGTGTCGAAGCCCTTCACTATGACCAACAGCCGTGGCAAGCAGGTGTGTGTGATTGCGAAACTCAAAAGCCGCACCGACGGGCATAAGGCAACAGTGCAGGAAGACTTCCAAGTGTTGAAAAATGTAGTTGCGGAGAAGCAGAGAGAGAAAGTTATTCACGAGTGGGTGGTGAATAAAATCAAAAACACCTACGTGAAGATGAAAGACCGGTATAAAAACTGTGACTTCGAGTATCAGGGATGGATTAAATGAACACAGGAGGCATAAAACATCACGGGCATAGGGCAGTGGCAGCATTGCTTCTATGCCTGTTTGCACTCACATTCACCCAGGCGAAAGTGAAGAACCGACGCAAACCCGCCGGCGACAACCGCGTGTATCTCTTGCACGCCGACCGCTTGCACTATGACCAGAAAATAAACCCCAACGCACAGATTGCCAGCGGCAACGTCTCGTTCTCGCACAACGGGGCGAGGCTCACTTGCGACAGCGCATACTACTATGAGCAGAGCAACTCCTTCGAGGCATTCGGACACGTGAAGATGAGACAAGGAGACACCTTGCAGCTCACCGGCGACTATGCCTATTACGACGGCGACGACATGATGGCAATAGCAAGGCGCAACGTGGTGCTCACACACAGGGGAAGCAAACTATATACCGACTCGCTCAACTACGACCGCTTGTATAATGTGGGCTATTTCTTCGAGGGCGGTAAACTCGTGGACGGCAAAAATGTGTTGGTCTCTGACTGGGGACAGTATGACACCGAGGCCAAGGAGGCCGTGTTCAACTATAATGTGAAACTCACCAGCCCCTCATACGTAATCGACACCGACACGATGTATTACTATACCAATGACGGCATGGCTCACGTGAAAGGACCTTCGACGATAACCAACAAAGGCAGTGTGGTGAATACCGAGGACGCACATTACGACACCAAGCATGAGAGGGCGCAGCTCTATGGGCGCTCGGAAATCCGCGACGGCAAAAAGACTATCATCGGCGACAGCCTCTTCTACGACTCAGAGAAGAAAATCAGCCGCGGATACCACAACGTGCTGTATGTGGACGAGGAAAACAAGAATATGTTTAAGGGCGACTATGGCATGTATAACGAGACCACCGGCTACGGCGAGGCCACACGCAATGCCGTGTTTATCGACTACTCGCAGAAAGACACGCTCTGGGTGCATGCAGACTCGTTTAAGATATACACCTTCAATATCAACACCGACTCCGTTTACCGTAAGGTGCATGCCTTCGACAAGGTGAGGGCATACCGGGTGGACGTGCAGGCAGTGTGCGACTCGCTCGTGGGCGACTCACGCGACTCGTGCATGACGATGTATAAAGACCCGATAGTGTGGAACGGCGGACAGCAGCTCGTGGGCGAGGAGATACGCGTGTATATGTCCGACTCCACGATACGCTGGGCGCACGTGGTGGGACAGGCGTTCTCGATACAGGGAGTGGCCGGCACCACCGACAAATATAATCAGATGTCATCGAATGAGATGATGGCATATTTCAAGAAAGGACAGATAGACTGGTTCCAAGCGGTGAAAAACGTATGCTCGGTGTATTATGCCGAGGATGACAAAGACAGTACGCTGATAGGCATGAACGACATGCAGAGCGACACCCTGAGGATGTTTTTCACACCACAAAGAGAACTGTATAAGATATGGGCACCGGCTGCCAACGCCACCTTCTATCCAATTTCGCAAATACCGCCGGAGAAGCGCCTGCTGAAAGGCTTCGCTTGGTTTGACTATGTAAGACCGTTGAACAAAGACGACATCTTCAATTACCGCACGAAGAAGAAGGGCACAGAGCTGAAAGCCACGCCGAAACGGCAACTGCCGAAGTCGAAATACAGCTCGCTCGGCGGTCCTGCCTTGGCTGCGAAGAAAAACCAGGAGGTGGCGGCTGCTGACAGCATTAAAGCCCAGAACTCCGGCAATGGAAGTCCCAGCTTAATGAAACTTTCAGAGGCAGCATCAAAGGAGGTTGATCCCGGCAGCGTTTCGCCTGCGAAGAATGCGGCGGTTGTTGACAGCATTTCCGCTTCGACAAAGACAATAGAGGCAGACGGCAGTATTCCTGCTTCGACAAAGGCAGCAGAGTTGGCTGACAGTATTTCCTCGGCTGTTAATAAAGTGGCAGAGACGGTAAAAGACGCTGTCGCTGCTCCGCAGGTTACTGGCGGCTCTTCAGGAAATTCTTCAGGAAATTCTTCAGGAAATTCTTCAGGAAATTCGGCTGGAAATTCGGCTGGGGAGAATTCGGCTTCTGGAAATTCGGATGTGAAAGCTTCGGCTTCAGAAACTTCGTCTGTGGAAAATTCTGTCGGGGAACAAGATAGTAAGTCAATAAAAAAGGAGGATTAGTATGTCGGATATAATACAACTGTTGCCCGATAACGTGGCCAATCAGATTGCCGCCGGTGAGGTGATACAACGCCCGGCTTCGGTGATTAAGGAATTGGTGGAGAATGCTGTTGACGCCGGTGCGAAAAAAATTGACATTATCATCGTTGACGCCGGCCGCACGCTCATTCAGGTCATCGACGACGGCAAGGGTATGTCGCCCACAGATGCCCGTTTAGCCTTCGAGCGGCATGCGACATCAAAGATCAGCAAGGCCGAAGACCTCTTCGCCCTCCATACAATGGGTTTCCGCGGTGAGGCCCTCGCCTCGATAGCTGCCGTGGCGCAGGTGGAGCTGCGCACCCGCACCGCTGACAGTCAACTTGGCACGTTAGTGAATATCGAGGCCAACAAGGTAACGGGGCAGGAGCCATGCTCATGCAATGTGGGAAGCAATTTCAAGGTGTGCAACCTGTTTTACAATGTGCCTGCCCGCCGCCGCTTCCTGAAATCCAACGCCACGGAGATGACGAATATCATGCAGGCTTTCGAGCGCATCGCACTCGTTTATCCTGACATACATTTCACTGTAAACAGCAACGGCAATGATGTTTATAATCTGCCGTGTGCCCCCTTGCGCCAACGTATCCTCGACCTCTTCGGAAAGAAAATAGACCAGAGTATTATACCTGTGGAGGTAAAGACCTCATTATGTGAGATTTACGGTTTTACAGGCAAGCCCGAGTCGGCAAGGAAAAAAGAGTCTCATCAGTTTTTCTTCGTCAATGGCCGCTATATGCGCCACCCTTATTTCCACAAGGCGGTGATTACGGCCTACGAGCGACTGCTGCCCGAAGGCGGACAAGTACCCTATTTCATATATTTTGACGTGGATACAGCGTCGATTGACGTGAATATACACCCCACGAAAACAGAGATAAAGTTTGAGAATGAGCAGGCGATATGGCAGATTCTGCTCGCCACGGTGCGCGGGGCTTTAGGTCAATACAATGGCATACCGTCGATAGATTTCGATACCGAGGGACGCCCCGACATACCGATGTTTAACCCCCAAAATGGCACTGCGCCGCCACCCGAATATATCGACAAAAGTTTCAATCCGTTTAAGACCAATGGCAGCTCTGGCGCCGAGGGGAATATTTTTGCCGCCGGGAATTCTGGAGACGGTGGAAATATTTTTACAGGCATGAATTCCAGTGATAGTGGAAATATTTTTACAGGCGGAAATACTTTAGGTGGAAATACTTTTGGCGGCGGCTCATACGGCGGAAACACAAATGGTGGAAGCTCATACGGCGGGAATGCCGGTTTCGGTCAGAATAATTATGGCAACAAACCAGCTCCTGCGGGTTGGCAAGACTTATATGCCGGGGCTTCGGGCAGCTTGAGACCCTCGTCGATGCCAACAGGACAGAGTCTGCCTTTCGACGGTGAGGAGCCAGTGGACTCAGGTGTTCCCCAAGGGCTCGATGCTCTTGCCGACAAGTCACCGGCCCACTATCAGTATAAGGGTCAGTATATAATGACGGCGGTGAAATCGGGATTGATGATTATCGACCAGCACCGTGCCCACACCCGGGTGTTGTATGACGAGTATATGGAGAAGATGCGCAACAAGACTATCGAGACGCAGCGGCTGCTGTTTCCCGAGCCCTTGTCGTTGTCGCCTTCCGACACCGAGGCATTGCGTGGTGTGTCAGAGGAACTTGCAAATTTAGGTTTTCTGATTACCGAGAATGCTGACGGTGGCTTTGTGGTGAGCGGCGTTCCTGCCGGTACGGAGGGCATCGACCATATCACTTTGCTTTCTGAAATGCTCGTGTTGGTGCAGGAGACAGGCAGTGAGGCAAAAGACGCAGTGATACGCAAGATGGCTTTCACCTTGGCCCGAGCCTCCGCGATACCTGCCGGTCAAGTGCTTCAAAATGAGGAGATGGAAAACCTTGTGAATCGCCTTTTTGCGTCGTCGAACGTGAATCTCACTCCCGACGGCAAGACCATTCTTTGTATTCTTCCTGAACGTGAAATAGTTAGTTTGTTAGGGTAGAAACGCAGTGTTTTACATATATTATACATAATTCGCTACTTTTAAGACTGATAGTCGTAATTATAAAGAAAAAAAATCGTAACTTTGCCGCGATAATGTGATTTTTAAACAGGAGGGAATTATGTTTGGATGGTTTAAGAAGGAAAGTGCTGTGGAGCGCGCGTTGCGATTGGCTGATGACAAGCTCGCCTCATTGGATTATGATGGTGCGGAAGAAATGTTGAAACCAATAGCCGCCGAGAGTTCAGAGGCCGTGTCTATTCTTGCAAAAATATATAGTGGGAAGACACAAGATTATGAGAAATTATTGGACAACTACGACAAGATGTTGGAGTTGGAACAGTATGTGAATTCTGATAATATCTCGGATTACACAAAAAATATGCGCATACTGTTTAGACGCTTGGGGCAGAAAGCAAATCATTTGTATCATAAAGGAGAAATCTCTGCTGCGTCGTTAATCACCTCGCGCTTGGCAGCGCATAAAAATGATATTGGCAACATTGAAGGCAAAAGCTATAGCATGCCTCAAGGAAATGACGCCCATGCCGAAAACAACTATGCGCCATCCGAAAATAGCTATGCACCATCCGAAAATAGCTATGCACCATCTGAAAATAGCTATGCACCATCCGAAAATAGCTATGCACCATCCGAAAATAGCTATGCACCATCTGAAAATAGCTATGCGCCATCTGAAAATAGCTATGCGCCATCCGAAAATAGCTATGCCCCAGTCGAAAATAACTATACTCCCTCCGAGGAAAGTTATGCCCCTCTAGAGAATAATTATACTCCCTCCGAGGAAAGTTATACCCCTGATGAAAATCCATTTACGGCTCCAGTTGATAATCTCTATGTTGACCCTGTTGACAATATTTTTGCCACTCCCGGTGTAAAACAAACAGAAGAGGCTCCTTCGCAAGCATCATCGATTTTTGATGACAGCATGCAGAATGACTATACCGATGACGACTATTCTATTTTCCAATCGCCGGATACAGGAAGAGCTCAGGAGTCACGATACGCTCCGACAGAGGAGATTGCTCCGCAAATAGATGAGCATCGCATTAAGGCCCGTGGCGACTTCGACCATTCAGAAACCACTTCCGACTATGAGCAGCTGTTGAAAGCCGCGGCTTGGGAGTTGAGGCTTTGTCCGCAGGAACCCATCGATATGGTGGAGGAATTTAAGAACCGTCTGCTCGACAGCGGCCGTTATGTGCGTGCCGTGAAATTTATGGAAGAGTTTGTCACTGACTACAAGGAATACGAGCAAATCATTATCGACTGCCTTGTGAAAGCCGCCTCCGGTTTTGACACTGAGAAAAAATCGATAAAGAGTCTCTCCGACGTGTGCCGCTTGAGTTATCTTTGCAAAGATGCAGCCACCCAACTTGTGGATATGGCTGATGGCAAGATACCAGCTATTACAGGCGACGCTGGGGCTTTACCCGCAAATGCAGCTTATATGCCTCCCGGCTCATACTCCGTGCCGACGGAAATGAGCGTGGAGAAACAATTGGAATATTATCTCTTGGCCTATGACTATTTCTGTGACGACGCAGAATATATTGAGAAACTCAACCAATATCTCGACGGCAGCAAACTGTCTTTCGCCGACCCGGCCTGGGTGTCAGCATTCTCGGCAGTGAAAATTAAAGAGGCTGCTGCAAATCCCGATATCGACGGGAAAGTGAAAACTTATAAGTCGGCAATCAATGTCATATTCAATACGTTGTCGAATGTGGCATCGGTGAATGACGAGAACTATTGTGAGTTGTGGCGCAAACTCTGCGACTGCGTAATGCAGATTTCCTATAGCAACCCCTCCGAACAGTCGTTCAAACTCTTAAGAGGCATCAGTAGCGGAGCAACGAAATGCTGCGGCGCCCAACTTGCGCGAGAACTGACAAACCAGCTGTCGCCGCGCTTGGCAGAATTGCGCGAACAGTTGGACAGAGAAAGAGAGAACGCAATAAAATATGGAGGCATGTCGCCCGCCGATTTCGAAATGCCAGAAGAAAATGAGTTGACTGAAGAACCTGTGGAAGAATCAGCGGATGAGCCGCAATCTTCCCAATCATCAGGCGAAGCTCGCGACGAAGTCGCTAATTCTCAATTGGAAGAGCCTCAGTTTGCCCAATCATCAGCTCCACAAGAGTTTGAACAGCATGTAGAAGATTTTGAGCANCCAGTNGANGAGTTTGAACAGCCTATAGATGAGTTTGGGCAGCCAGAAGAGGAGACCCGCGACGAAGTCGCTAACTCTCAAATCTCAACTCTCAACTCTCAAATTGAGCCGGAGGCTCATAATTCTCAATTCTCAATTCTCAATTCTCAATTGGATCAGTCGGATTTGTCAGAGGACTTGGGTATGCTCTATGCCGACGACCCCGTATATGAGCAGCCTGTGCAGCAGAGCTATGAGGAGCCAATACAACAGAATTATGAGCAACCGACACAGCAAAGCTATGGTGAGCCGTTACCGCAAGATTATGAGCAGACCGTTCAACCAGATATAGAGGAACAGCAGCTTGAGCCAGTTGAAAACTACTCAACGGTGCCAGACGTAGAATCGACCGTCAACGGAATAGAGACTGCATCGCCAGATATTGAAACGACAATGCCAGAAGCAGGATCTGTTTTCGAAACTACCGCATCGGATATCGATACAACAGTTTCGGATATAGAAACGACTTCCAGTGAAAGCGAAGCAGCTTCCACCGAGGAAACTGCCAAGGATGACCCGTTCTTGGATGATGGCAGCTTAGATGCATTCCTGAATAATTCCGACTCCGTTGATATTCTCGATGACGTTTTGGAAGAGCCTGTTGACGCCGCAGAGGAAATGAGAAAATTATTCTTGGAGTCTGAAACAAGGATGGCAGAGAGTCAGACATTGCCCGATGCCGTCCAAAACGTTTCGCAAGAATATACACATCAATCCCAAGAGGAATATATCCCAGAAAACGAATATCCTATCGAAAATCAAGAGG
>Ga0065711_1033070_pt1 | contig 26160 bp, 17 predicted proteins | sample Hoacrofraction12_FD_59098 | JGI IMG/M metagenome (GOLD analysis project Ga0065711, IMG submission 59098) | Hoatzin crop microbial communities from Cojedes, Venezuela - Epithelial fraction 12 v2 (version 2) | ecosystem: Host-associated > Birds > Digestive system > Esophagus > Crop | place... | reverse complement strand
CAGCCTGCTGTAGGTGACCCTGCTTCAGCAGGAGGGTTGGACTAGATGACCCACAGTGGTCCCTTCCAACCCTTACTATTCTGTGATTCTGTGATACAGGATGTCTCTTATAAGTCTCATATTGTGAGACGCTATGGACAACTTTGAATGACAGAGTAATGAAATTTTCTCTTGTGTCTGTAGAATTCAAATCTTCCCATTCACTCTTCTTTGCTCTGTCTGTGGTCTTGGATTTCAGTAGTATCAGTGGCCAGTTAGTCACAGAATCACAGGGGTTGGGTGTGAACATAGACAGGTGAACATAGTCTTTATTATCCAGCACTTACCTGGTCTCCCAGGAGGTTGTTGTCCACTTCTGTGTGGTGATAAACTGTCTCCTGAAGAATGTAATGTCCCTGGAGACAGACTGTGTGCAGCTGTGTGCTTCTCCACATGGCAAAACTGTTAAGTAGTACACAAGACCGTGCTCCAAGTCACTGAAACACACTCCTCTCTGTTGAGGCAATGAGAAGCAACCCCACTTAGTGATGCATAAAGGCTTGGGATAGGTTGGGTTTGTAGTACAGAAGGATCGAAAGGGAATTGCCCTGGGGCAATCTGCTTACTGTGGTGGGCCAGGCTGTGCCCCTGGGTAACCCAAAATCTAGTATTCTCTGCGCAATGAAATTTTAAACGTAGTTGGAAAATAGGCGATAAGCATCACACTCACCTTCACCTACTCACAAACTGATGATATGGCTAACAGCTAGAAATAGAGTGCTACTTGAAAAAATCACAGCAAATAAATGATTCAGACCTATAAGGAAATTAATAAATTACATCTGCTTAAAAGCCATGCAGATGAGTGCATTGCCCTTTTTTTTACATGGCTGGTTTTTCAGTGAGCGTATCTATTACATATTTATCTCACTTTGCTGTTCAAGAGTCATATATACATCCACTGCACATAGCCAAGGGGACACCTGCAGAAAAGAGCTTGGAAAAGTTGTAGATCTGTCAAAAAAAATAGAAAATATTATTGTTTAAATTCCACAAATTATTATTGCAGGTATTGATTTATCCTGCAGAAAAATACCACTAACAGAAGAGGACTAAGTTTAATGTACCTGCATTGCCAAAACAGGCAGAAGAAGAGGGGGTATCTGATCCCAGAAAATCACTTAATGCAGTCAATTATTTAAGCCACATTGGTTCATTAGAAGAGAGGAAACAAAGGGAAGAGTCAAATTAATTTTGCCTGGAGCAAAAAAATTTCATTTTCCTGCTCTCAGGAAAGAGTAGCGAAGGACAGAGTTTTCAATGCAAGGAGTTCAGAGAAGGCAGAAAGTGCCAGATTATTAATGAAAAAGTAAACAAGGATAATTAAGTGATCTGCTGAAAATGAAGGCAAAAGTGGAAAGAGGCTTTAACTGAGGGACAGGTAGGAGAAAAGCAATTAAGATACCATTTGGAAGGAAACAGAAGAGGCGACAGAGGATAAATCTTCCTCCAGGAAAACCTCCCTAGTTCAGTAAATACTTCCAAATTATTTATTATGAGCAGTTCCTCCGCCCCTTCCCAAGTTTTCTGCTATGTGCTCATGGCACTTGGAGTAGTAGGAGGACTCTAAGTCCTGACAGGTAGGCCAATTTTCTTCTGGCCACAGGGGCTGGTGACATGCTGGAGCACTAATCCACTACTGCGCTGCTATAGTTGATGGTATGCTCACAGTCACTCTTCCCACCAGTCCCAAAAAAACATATACACTTGCTTTACTTTCTGATAGGTTGTTTGAAAAGTCTTACATCTGCAACATATTTACACTCTGAGATGCAAGGCAAAAAAGACAGAGTAACTGTGGGTGAAATCCTGGCTGCACTGAGAATGTGGTGCTCATGTCAGCAGAGCCAATATGCCAGTTACACACCTCTCAGACCTCTGCTCTCTGTTGCCACCTCCCCCACATATGTTGGGTTGCATGATGGACAGAGGCAATGCAATGTCAAGCTCAAGCTGAGGATTAAGCCATCCATCAGGGAGTTTTGGAGTGTGGGCCTCCCATTCCATGGAGATTCATTCCAAGGAGATGCATTCCACAGCTGCAGCACCAAGGCTTTGCTCCCACTCCTGACTCTGCAACTCAGACCCAGCTGGGATGATGCAAGAAAGAATCATAGAATCATAGAATCATAGAATCATGGAATCATAGAATCATAGAATCATAGAATCATAGAATCATAGAATCATAGAATGGTTTGTGTTGGAAAGGACCTTATAGATCATCTAGTTCCAACCCCCCATGACAGGGGGGGTGGAATTAAATGATCTGTAAGAGACACCTTCCACTAGACCAGGTTGCTCAGATCCCCATCCAACCTGGCCTGGAACATTTTCAGGGATGGGGCATCCGCAACTTCTCTGGGCAACCTGTTCCAGTGCCTCACCACCCTCACTGCAAACAATTTCTTCCTTGTATCTAATCTAAATTTGCCCTCTTTTAGTTTAAAGCCATTACCCCTTGTCCTTTCACTACATGCCCTTATACAAAGTCCCTCTCCAGCTTTCTTGCAGGCCCACATCAGGTATTGGAAGGGTGTAATTAGATTTGCCCGGAGCCTTCTCTTCTCTGGGCTGAACAATCTCAATTCTCTCAGCCTTTCCTTGTAGGAGAGGTGTTACAGCCCTCTCATCATTTTTGTGGCCCTCCTCTGGACTCACTCCAACAGGTCCATGTCTTTCCTCTGTTAAGGGCTCCAAAGCTGGATGCAGAACTCCAGGTGGGTTCTCAGCAAAGCAAAGCATGGGGTCAGAATCCCCTCCCTCGACCTGCTGGCCACTTTTTTTTGATGCAGCCCAGGATGCAGTTGGCCACCTGGGCTGCAAGCACACATTGCCAGGTCATGCTGAGCTTCTCGTCAACCAGCACCCCCAAGTCCTTCTCCTCAGGGCCACAGAGCAGGCAATGAGTGATGATGTGAGATGGGACCTAAGTGAACGAGACTGCATAGGTGTGACTGATGCCTCCTTTAATGGATGCAATTCTGCCAGCACTTAGAAGAGTTGGAATTAATCATTACATCCAAGAGCCTTCCTCTCATGATGTCAAGGGAGGCACTTCATATTGTGCAACTTGCTTTAACTCTTAGACTGAAGAATAATTCTTCCCGTTTGTCTCTAGTGCTATCTGCTGCCTATGGGCAAAGCCACTTAGCAGATGTGGCCAGAAATGTTAACTGTTCTCCGCTACTCCCCTGATACATTTCCTAATTTCATTGATGCTTGTAACTGGTGATACTTGCCTTGGGAGAGACTTCAAAGAAACATTTGAGGAAAAAGTTCCTTTCTCCTCACTTTTACTCCACCCTCAGAATATGCTCCATCACCCTTCAAGGTTCACCCCTCTAGAAAAGTGAAAGGGTAAAACAGACATAGTTTGGGATGGACACTCAGGCCAAACAGCAGCTTAAGGAGAGATTAAAGCTGCATCAGAAGATGGTTAGAGCTTCTTCTAATGTAAATGTTAATTTGTGGAATAGAGCCACATAATTCTGAACCTTCGTTTGAGGTTTACATGTGTGTTTTACACATCTCTGTATCTAAGGCTGCAGCAGGGATGCACTACCAGCACAGCAGGATGCCATACCACTCCCACCACACCAAGACATAGGTCAGGCCCTACAGAACCACTCTGTTCAAGTGAGAAGAGGACAGCTTTGAACTGAGAAACCTGATTTGTTCCTCTCATTTAAACTTTCACAGTTGTTTGTCTGCTTTCCCTATCTTCTGTTTCCCCAGTTAAGTACCAGGCACTTGGAATAATTCTTTTTCTACTCTAAGGTTAGCTAGTGCCCCAAAACTCCCTTTTTAGAAAAGGAAATTGCTTTCTAAACCCAAGGAGAAGGGTGGGTGGGAGAGTGGATTCTGCTACACTATCAGTTTGAAAGCAAAAGGGTATAAAAGGATGATCACTAGTAGATTCTGCATCATTAGCCTATTTTATGCATACTAATATATCAGCAGCATAAAGTGCCTGGTAGCTTAAACATCATCATGCTACTGCAGGATCTGACAACTTCTATCACATAACAAGGAGGGCTCTTCGGCAGATTTTGGGAGTGGGCAAGACATGAGTGCTGAGGTAAGCAGGAAGGACCAGCTGTGCAGGGAAAGGGGCATCACTGGTCTATCTGCTGCATTTTGTCCCTTTGACAACATCTCCAACATCTGCTGAGCTCATGCCAGTACACTTCAGCTCCTATTTGGAAAAGGAAGCCTGTCCAGCCAGACCACCCTTAAAAGGTTGCAGAACTCTGGGTTAGGGTATGAGAATTTAGACACTTAAACTGATTCTGAAATGCAGCAGCTTCATTGTTGCGGCTTTACACGTACTGTAGGGCAATCATTTTCACTGTAAAGGTTTTGTGCATGCAATTAATAGCAAAAACTTGAAAGCTTAACTCCTGGTTGGTTGTTCCTCACAAAGAATGATGGATTAAATTGTTTGAGTGAAAAAACAGTCGGCACAGTGCTACACTGGAGCCAAACTGCAGTCATATTTTCTAAACAACATAAAAAGGAGATATCTCTTTCCTCTCCTGAAAACTGAAAAGATAAAAATGACGATATTAAGGTGCAAGACTAAAATCTGACAGAGCAAGAGAGACTGCACCAACATGATGGTTTTTCTGCTAGCTTTCTTTTGTGCTCCATGGTTTGTTTTAAATTATCTTTAAACTCGATTGCTTTTTTCCAGGTTTCTGTCTATGTCTTTCGAAAGATTAAAAGGTGAGAAATAGGAATCCTATACACCAAGTTACAGGTTTTTTGGGTCTGAAAAATGTTTTGAAATTATGTGAAATTATTGGGGATCATGAGCAAAGTTTGCCTGTGTGCAGAACACAGAGCCCAGGCCTCAGGTTTGGATGCAATGTAGAAGCTGTGAACATGAAATAGAGCTCCATTACTCACTTTGTTAATCTGAAACAATTAAGAAGACATCTGCTTATTAATATGTTTGTCTATGTGTAAGACAGTTGGAAACCACTTTTAGAAGACCAGAAACACATATAGTAAAAAATACAGTGAATAAGGAAACCCACTTTACCTTCCCATGAATCATGGCTGTCCCCAGATCTGCATCCCAGATCCCCTGCAGTCATTCTTACAGATCCCTCACATAGTTGGGAAATGGACCCTTTAATTCTTGACAGGGGAATTAAACAGGTTTTGGGTAAAGGTCATGAATCATCCTTTGGAGGTGCTGGGTTACACCCACTGAGCATGGAGGGACTCTGGGAACCAGTTTAGACTAAATATCTAACTGTTAAATAAAGATACATGGGACGACCTCTAGTAGGTCACTGAACTTTGTATTAAATATTAATTAGCCATAAGAATATTTTATTGCAATATTATACCAGCACAATCTGGTTCTGTAGCATCTCCTAGGTATGCCTGGATTCAAAATGAAAATGCTGATGATTTCTGGAACAAGTCTTGGTACCATAGTAGGCCACGGACACAACTTTGCATCAATTTTACTTTGCAAAGAGTCTTTATGCTGCAAATGAAAAATCTTTATTCAGTACAAGCTGATTTACAAGGCTAAATACTATAAGAATGGAAGTTATTGCAGAGAGTAATGTTAACTCATACACGAAATATTATTTTAAGATACCACCTAACCTGGAAAGTCACACTGCAAGTTAACTTTAGTATCATGATTTACCACTGTGAACTTATATAAGTCAATTAAATCACCTATAGAGCTGTAAATATTAATGAATATTGAAAATGTGCACCAGTTATAAGTTATGTTACATGTCTAGCTGCTGTGAATGTTAATGAAGTCTGGTGAGCGGTGATTTTGGTTATGAGTGGTGTTACTAGGTGTAAAACTATAAATATTGACGATGTGGAAAAGACAGTTTATTTGGTTGCGATTTGTGCCCTTTTCTGAGCAAGTATATAGATTTCACCCTTTAATGCTTTGATGGGGATTTAAGCAACAGCCTCAGCCTCCGCTATAGCTACAATAAACTGTATTTTGACAAACACGTCCATCCAAAATGCATGAGGTGGTTCCATTTCTGAGTTCTGAACACATCTCTGTCTGCCAAAGGCTGTCTCAGTCCCACCATCAATGCTACATTTCAGGGCTTTTAGAGGAGGCTGTATCTGCTGAACTTTTGGCAGCCCCTGACATACATCTCACAGTTTAAGCTATAAGCAGTGCAGATGGCAGCGCTCATGTCTTACTTTTGCTGATACTCCATATTGTAAAACTTTGTTTTCAGTTGTTTTAAATTTTCCCAGTTTTCTGGTGTGTCTGTCCCCAGTTCAGGTTTTCCATGCTGCAGCGAAGGTGAGGACATGGGACTTCCCTGCACTCCAAAGGCAGGGCAGCATCCCTTTCACCCTCATTCCACTCTGAAGCCTGAGATGCGCCTGACCAGCCCTGATGCTGCTCCATTAGATCTGCCCTGGCAATTCTGGGCAATTACTGGTGTAAAACAGGGCAGAGCCCTTAATGTGCAGCTTATCTGAAAGGCGAGTGCAGTGCTAGCCTAGGGTGCAGCCTGGAAATCCACCTAACTATGAGAAAGATAGCACTCCTGTGACCAGTCTCCTGTCTGATTATTTAGTGTGTGTTAACAAGTAAAAGATCCTCCATCTGACTCATGCTGCTGCAGTATTTATGCACTTTCCAATGCTCTGCTATTAGACACAGATGTAATCATGTCCAGAAAAAAATCACTACCATTCTGTGATTCTGTGATTCTGTGTGATGCCAGGGTCACTGGGGCAAGGAAGCTGGAGATATGAAAAATATTCAAAAGCAGTTAGTCAGGGCTGGCTAATACTTCAAGGCAACTGAATTTCCCTTAACCTGTGTATTTCTCATTGAGTTTCTACTATCAGACAATGCACAGGGCCTTCCAAAATTTCTGGAAGAGGGCAGCAAATGCTCACATTCATACTTGTTATGTTTGGAGTTTTTTTTAAGCAGGAATACATTTTTAAGGTTGAAGGTCCACCAGGAGAAATCTTTTTGGGGAAGACATCTGAATTAGGGGAAGAGGGATTGTAGGGCATTAAAAGGGGTACAGGAGCTGTAAAAGCTCACCTTTGTCAGAAATGAGAAACCACTTCTTCAAGATTTCGATTCCCTCTTTAGACTTTCATTTGGGAAGACAGGTCAACACAGTTGTTTCTAGATCTCCTGTAATAAATATTAGATGAAACTACATTTTCTTATAATTGTCCATGACTTCTTGACATAGCTCATATCTTTACTTCAGTCCCAGTAAAGCCTACATTTTCTGCAACAGACAAGCACAAAACTACACTGAAAATGTCTTTTCCATGCCTTCGCTCCTCTTTTTAGTTTATGGCAATTTTTTTTAGAGGCTTCTATTAAAAAAGAAATGGCTTTGGACAATGACTGTAATCCAAATGGAGTTTGTAGCTATAGTACCAGTAATATAACAGTACAACAGAATAAAAGGAGCATGAAAAAAATGCAAGAAAAAGTCTTTACTGGATTTTCTTCCTTCTTTCCTCCAGGGATACAAAGCACAATGCTAATAGATTCATCAGTTTTCCGGAGGCTGTTAACAAAATGAGAGTTCTTGAAGGTTTGTCTTTAAAGTACAAGTATGGAATTGTGAGTTTCTTGTTTCAAGACTCTGTGGATGCCAGGCTGTAATACTACCTTAACGTTGCTTGAGAAGTGCCAGTTTAGCCAGATGAAACTTTCTGAAAAAGATTTTGAATCCTAGGGGAAAAGTTTCTTAGGTTGCCTGATACTGTATACACTGTGGTTTCTAAACCAGATAAAGCCTCTCTGTTTGTAGATGAGATTCTGTCTGTATTAGAGGAAAGTGTGGAATGTACCCTGACTAACATCCAAAAGTTCATTAGTGTTATGGCTCCCCATGCCTGCTCCACATATTACTGTCTAGACCTTAGCTTTGGTGTATAGGATATAGATTAAATAATTGCATGACATTGATATGTTTAAAATCCTTTTTATGCAGATGTAATTGTCTATCATGCATGAAAAATGTGTATTAGTGCATCCCTCTCCAGCGGAGGGCTACGAAGATAATTAGGGGGCTGGAGCATCTCTCTTACGAGGAGAGGCTGAGGAAGCTGGGCTTGTTCAGCCTGAAGAAGAGAAGATGGAGAGGAGATCCTATAAATGCTTATAAATATCTTAAGGGTGGGTGTCAAGAGGGTGGAGCCAGACTCTTTTCAGTGGTGCCCAGGGCAATGGGAACAAAATGAAGCATAAGAAGTTCCATCTGATCACAAGGAAGAACTTGTTTACTTTGAGGGTGGCAGAGAACTGGAACAAGTTGCCCAGAAGGGTTGTGGAGTCTCCTTCTCTGGAGTTATTCAAAACCCACCTGGACGAGATCTAAACATTTCCAAACAAAAATAAATTGAGCTTAACCCATCCCATTAATAAAATTAAATTCTTTTACTACATGCATATTCAGCTTTGCCTAAAGGGTATTTTCAAAGGAGAGAATATTACATCAGGGAAAATGACCCACTTTTCTATGACGCAGCATAATAGGATGCTCTGCTGCAGGGATGTTTTGTGCTGAAGGAGAATGGGAGAGGCCAGGAGTCTTCTCAGCCTTTGTGCCTCCTTTGGCTGCTTCCTCTTTTTTCAGGATCTTGTGATCCTGTTTGAGAAACAGCCAGGTGCAGTGTACTGGTAGCCTAGCAGAGCATGGCAAACATCCCAGTTCTGCTGGGGAATCCATGGGGAGAAATTAGAGTCTGTGACCAGTCAGAAAAGACCTCAGAATTCATGAAAGGGAAATCGGCTAAAGAAGAATCGTAGAATCATGGGTTGGAAAAGACCTCTAAGATCACCAGGTCCAACCATCAACCCAACACCACTCTGCCTGCTAAACCATATCCCAAAGTGCCATAGCTACACATTTTTTGAACACCTCCAAGGGTGGTGACTCAGCCACTTCCCTGGGCAGCCTGTTCCAATACCTGATCACTCTTTCAGTGAAGAAATTTTACCAAATATCCAACCTATATCTCCCCTGACGCAACTTCAGTCCATTGCCTCTCATCCTATTGCTAGTTACTTGGCAGAAGAGACCAACACCTGCCTCACTACAACCTCCTTTCAGGTAGTTGTAGAGAGCAATAAGGCCCCCCCTCAGCCTTCTCCAGACTAAAGAGCCCCATCTCCCTCAGCTGCTCCTTATCACACTTGTTCTCCGGACCCCTCACCAGCCTTGTTGCCCTTCTTTGGACATGCTCCAGCAACTCAATGTCTTTCTTGTAGCGAGGGGCCCAAAACTGAACACAGTACTCGAGGTGTAGCCTCACCAGTGCCGAGTACAGGGGCACGATCACCTCCCTACTCCTGCTGGCCACACTATTCCTGACACAAGCCAGGATGCCATTGGCCTTCTTGGCCACCTGAGCACACTGCTGGCTCATGTTCAGCCGGCTGTTGACCAACACCCCCAGGTCCTTTTCTGCTGGGCAGCTTTCCAGCCACACCTCCCCAAGCCTGTAGCATTGCATGGGGTTGTTGTGACTGACATGCAGGACCCGGCATTTGGCCTGTGGAACCTGCTCTAGGTGAACCTGCTTTGGCAGGGAGGTTGGACTAGATGATCCGCAGAGGTCCTTTCCAACCCCTACCCTTTTGTGATTCTGTGATTCTGTGATTTCAGTTTGTCACATTCATCAGCAGTATCACCATTATTCTTGTGAGTGTGTGTGTGTATGTTTAAATCTATGTGTGTGGGATGAAAAAACCGACCGTCTAGGCATTGATCTTTGATATAATCTCATGATTAATCTAATACTTTATACTGAAAAAAGTTGCACCTCTTTATCTTTGTAATCTATCTTATGCAATGCTACTATATAAGATCTCATTCCTAAAACACCATCTAATTCTTGTTTGCTTTTCCATCCAGGTACAGTTGCTATTCATCCTTTTGGCTTATGATGCTTTTCTTCTCCAAATATTAGTAGTCTTGTTCATCTTGTCCTTTTGCTCATTTGTGATCATCTCCACACCAGTAAGTTCATCCTCACAGTGAGTTCTCAGAAACACATCTGCCTGCTTCACTCCTTACTGGTCAGCAATAGTTTTCAAGGAAAAATCTCACAAAGGAGGCTCTCCTTCATGCCAGTTACATTGCACTGGATAAAACCATGTCCAACAGATATTAACATTCTTCATACAGCTTCACCTTCAAGAGTTGAAAAAATGTTTCCAGATTTTATTTAACCTTTGTTTGACTGCCTAATACGATTCTGAGCTCCACAGCTCTCTACATATTGTGACCATTAATCATTATTTGCACACAGCTCATTCCTGCGGAGGCCCAATTTTCTGTATGAGAGAAATAAAGGACAAAAGTAGTTGTATTTTTTAATGTCTATTTGCCAGAGATTTTTCTCTACCTGACCAGCCCAATAACCCACTTAGCTAGTATGCTTAAGAGTTTCCTACTGCTAACGTAATTAGGCTAATTTAATTAGGAAGAAATCTGACCTAGGGTATGTTGTCATCATTTTATCTGGATGACTGAAACTAGGATGGAGAATATAAATGGTAAATGACTAATATTTTTATTCTTATGAAAGTATAAGCTTTCCAGACTTGTAACTATGCAAGTGCTCATATATATTTATATATATACATATATACACGCATGCTTACTTAGAAGTGCAAATTTTTCAGTTTAGATACAGAAGACCCACCCCCAGTGATTCCCTTGGATCAAATACCTACTCGCAGACAGGAAAGTGAAGAGGGATAAACACAGTCAAATGAAATGTAATCTACTGTTCAGTCTAGTGTTTCCAACTGCTCTCATACACAGTATTCAAGCAATTATAATCATATCAATGATGTGGAAAGCCATTAAATAAGCCCCCAGATCTCTCATGTAATCTGAAACTGTCATCCAGATGCAGCAGTGGGGATGGGTCCCACAATTAGTACTCTCTGTCTAGACCGCAAAATCCAAACACAAAACCTGAAGAGTACCCACACTGGGTTAGATCAAAGATGCTTCCATCCCAACATCCTTTCTTCAATATTTACCCAGCAGGGAAGGAGAACAGCCTGCTCAGGAAGGTGGTTTTCCCAGGGTGAGGGTCATCCCTTGAGTTCCTAGAGTGCTGATCTTTAATTTTCTGAAATTAAGGAAATTCAGCTGCACCATTTGTAGTTAACTGGGCTGTGTTCACTCTCTTCCTATAAAAGACTAATACTAAAAATAAATTAAAGGGAAAAAAAGGCAAGCTAGTATTTACCCACCAGCGGAAGGTGCTGAAGCTCCGTAAGAAGTCATTCTGGAACCTCAGCTCCTTGTGCATCCTCCAAGTCACTCATCAGTTCCCTGTCTGCATCTGAGGTTGGTCTGAGGAACACAGGAATGAGCAGTGCACAGTGAAATCCATGTAACTGCTCAAATCAGCTGAGGAAGAGTTAACTCCTATCTTCTGCCTTCCATCACCCCCTTTTCTCCTGGTGGCAGGTCTTACAAGAGGTACAAGCACTATAGGTTCCCTGGGTAGTGCTTGGACCACAGGCATCCTTCTGAGAAGGCAGCACACCCTGATTACGTCTCCAAAAGAGTGCAGTGGACAATGTGTCACTTTCAGACACGAAAAGTTTTTGAGCAGTTAGAAGAAGCTGACGGTGGCAAAATGAATGGCCTGACTCCAGCCTGCAAGAAAAGGCAGCTGCTGTCTCTGGGGTGACACCTAGATCTCTCAGACATCTTATCTAAAGTCATTCTTTTAAGTGTGAATAAATTAGTTTGTCTTCTGAAAGCAGTAAAATTATCAGTAAATATATGCTACTGTAACTAATGTGGAACAAATTTAAATGACATAAATAGAAAGCATTTTGTGGAAAATAAAACCTAATCTCCAAAACATAGGAGCAGATAGCAAAGAGCACAAACAGAGACACTTCTGAACAATTCCTCTCCCCCTAAACTTAAATCTCAAGGACTGCCTGATCCAAAAAGCCCTCAATGCACTTTTTTCTCCCCTTTGAGTGTGGAACATGGTTGGTTGTTATTGAACCCAATAAATGTTTTTATCATCAGCTGCATCCCAGGGAAGGAGCTCCACAAATCACCCCCCTGTGCTATAGACTTCCTTGTGAGCCGTCCTCCTGCTGTCTGTCCCAGAATACCTCCTGCTTCTCTTACTGGGAGAGGTGGTGAGAAACCAGTCCATATCCATCTCTCTATGGAAGATTGTTATCATCCCCCCTTTGGTTAGCTCTTACAGCCTGAAAGCTTACCAGATCCTCTGCCTGCCACCCACCCGCAGTCCCCCAAGAACTGCACATCATTGTCAACTCCATAGCTTCAAACCAGATGGCAAAGACTCTGTAGATGTTTCTGTTGTACATATAAGTAAGGGAGATTCTGGGCTCCAAAGACAAAATATGGATAGCTTCAAGTAGACAAGCTGTTCGGTGAGCAGGCAAATACATGAATTTGGTTTCTTTAGGCTCTACCCTATTTTAGTTTTCTGCAGCCTTATCTTGTGACCTTCTCTCCAATGGAGAGCAGCAATTTCAGCCCTGTTGTTACAAAAGGCCCTCTATTTTCCTGAAATTTGAGGAGAATCTTTTAGAGTTCAATACTTTTACCAGATTTGGTTGGAATTCTGACTATCATGTTGAAAAATGTTCATACTGGGCTGAAGGACTGATGAAGAAACACACAGACATCATGATGATATAAGCCTTGTTCCCTAGGAAGCAGAGCTAAAGCCTACATTGAGCTGATAAATTATTACTCATTCCAAATCACATTTTTCATATGAGCTATTCTTTTATGAGCAGAAAGAAATATTAGGCATGTAAATCCTTTATTCATTGACAAGATAACAGACCTGCTAACATAAAAGCATTTTTATTTTACATATGAAAAGTGTTTTAACCAATTTAATAAGAAAGCATGTATCTTCTTTTTTCTATTGTTTTAGTGATTCGAAAGCTGAGAAATCCTGAATTAATTAGAGAATGATTTAGTTAATAAATTAATTATCTTGCATATTATTGTACTTTGAAATATCAATGCTGATCCAAAACTGGCAAAGAGCATTAAATTCTACAGATAAAATATTAACATGGAGGGAATAATTTAATCAGAACAAAAGACTTATTATTTGGTGATGACAGAGGTGGAGAAAGGGGGAGAAAAGACCTGCCTGACCCCAAATTTAAATCCTCCTTAAATGAAACTGGGTCCACCCTTCATAAAACAACCTTGTGGTACATATGGTAGATTATCACAACACTATAACAACACTCTGCATTCCCATTTCTAAATACAATTCGATGGCTTAAATCCAAAATTGCTTGCTTAATGCCTTTGTGCATCGTCTTTATTATGCAGATATTCTCAACGCATTTGCAAGGAGTTCTCACATCCTCCCTATTATTTCAGACATGGCGAAGCAGCTCAGGAGCTGCTGGACCGGCATGGAAGCTGTCCGCTTTTCTTGACTCATGGCATCATTTCTGTTGAGCAGCTCCTGATCTTGGCTGCGATATATGGTCTTCAAAGATTTATTGGAAAGTGATGTTTTCCCCTCTTTGCCCTAAAATGTTGGACAGTGATTGCAGTCAGTTGAGGCATGCAGATGACATTGACAACTTAGACACTGCATGGCTCATGACTGAGAGGAAGAAACTGCAACACATTTTAGAAACAGCGAATGCAGCTCTGAAGATCAGTTAACTTTCTTCACCAAGACAGACTGTTTAAGTGGAAGAACCCCTTGAACACATTTTGTGCTTCTATTGTATCATTTTATAATGTCTTACCACAGCACATAAAACAACGTGCAGTTTCCCTAACATGGCAAGCTGCTTAAGATTTCATGAATTTTCTAGTTTTTTCTCAATTTTTTAGCTACTCTATTCAGAATATCCACCAGATCCTGCTTGTATGAATGATCAGGAGGATGGTCCATATCAGCACTTCAGAGTAATGTATAAAAACATCTCTAGTGAGAGCGTCACAGGTAAGGTTATTCTGCAAGACACTCTTAGATCAAAAACAGGGTTTCTGACAGTGATGTAAAATATGAATGTATTGGAAATCACTACTTTCTACCAAAACCAAATGGAATATATGATGGATAAAGGTTGCAAAACTAACAGGATCAGAGCCTCACAATTCCTGTTTACCCTGATTTAAAGATAATTCTGAGCTTGCTTCTCCTTCCATAAACGTGAAAAATCCTATTTTACAGCCCTAGGGGCAAATTGACAAGGCATCGGAGCATTCAGTGAAAATGGGAATTTGTAAGTCTCTTATTTCGAAAACTGAAGATGCGGTCTCTCTCCAGTGTTTGAATGCCATAGGTAACATAATCTTGATTAAGATCCCTATAGAATGCCTAAAGCACCCTTAGGATAGGATTAAAGCTGTGTAATTGTATCTGTATAATATCTAATTATGGTAAAATACCTTCACGTGGGCAACGTCTGTATTACTGGGCTTGAGATGCAGATAGATACTTGAGTTCAGGTACATAACTCAGCCACACACCAACCCTGTCTTGCAGATAAATTTATGTGCCCGCCACCGGGGTGTGGGAAAGGAATCGCAGAATGATGCAAACAGGTGCCTGTTGTGGGTAAGTGGTGGTGGTCCTGTGGCACATCACAGCGTGCATCAGAAGGTGACTCAAGACACAGACTCTGGGCTCCTGGGGAAGGCAGCTCATCCCTCTGTCACAGGACAAATCCCACCGTGGAGTGTCCCCTAAGCAAAAATAGTTCTAAATGCTCAGCTGCAAAACATAGCCACTCAGAAGAAGAGGATGAGAATAGAGCGAAAATTTGTATAATGCATCTTGAAGAAGCAAGAAAAGTAATATTGCTCTATGCAATTATAAATATAATAGCTCCTTTTTGGACAGGAAATAAAAACCCCATATGTATCTGTTATTTTTATATTACCATATTGCTCTATTATGTTGTATTCAGACCATCTACAACTTCAATGGAATTACTGTGTACTAGACAGTGATCAACTATCCAAATCATCTTCTTTCCCCTTGTGAGTAGAAAGAAATAGTCGCCATCACTGTTTCTCTCTCTCGATTGTACTAGCAGCCCCGGACAAGCGATAGTTCTTTGCTCTTGAGTAAATTTACCACAGTAGCCCTGATCACTAGTGGCACATTTATGCGGCCTAAATCATGAACCCTAAGTGCAAAAACACTCACTGCCCCCAACCTCTTCCTCTGCTCAGGAAGCATATCACTGTCTTTTTTGACCTCTTTACGTGTCCACCCTTCATAGATCATCTTTTGATTTATCCCAAACAAAAATAGCTCCATTTAAGAGGAGTTTCTTGTATCCGAAAGTTAAAAACACTGATTACCTACTGATGTGCTAGAGACTTACACCAAAATCAAGGAGCAGACCTTTACCACCTCAGACCACAGCATCAGTTCTGATCTGGCCTTGCATTAGACAGGCCCTTTGGCCAGACCATGGCACTGACCAGGGGAGAGTGTCTGGGTTGAAAACAGCACATTCTTTGCTTGGTGATCACCGTGCTGACTGGGAAACGTAGGACGATGGTTGCAGGTAGCAAGAAAAAAGGGAGTTAGACATGTTTCCCAAACCAACTGTCACCTGTGTCACTGATTGTGCTGTTCATCACCAAGTACACCCCTCTCCACCACAGAAGAACTTAGGTTGGGAGGTACCTCTGGAGGCCATCAAGTCCAGCTCTTCTCAATGTCAGATAATTTCAAAGCTAAATCAGGGGGCAGTAAGTATGCTCTGCACTTCTTGGCGATGGATAGACTGAGAGTCCACACTCTTGTGCTTCTCAAGCAGTTCTTTTTGTAGTATTACATGGAAGCGAATCATCTTCTACAGCAGAGATGCCACCCAACAGGCTGACTGGGACACTGTAGTTTCTGACCATGGACTCTAAGCTGAAGCACCTCTCAAAACTTTTCTCCAAGTCCCAAACTCTCCTGTTTCCATCAAGCAAGTATCACCTCCCACATGCCAGCCTGAGCTGCAGTTCTGCCTTTAGCTTTTAACCTGTATCTGTTTCCTCCTTTTCCCCAATGGCTTTCTGATTCTTGAAGGATGGGATTCCCTCTTCCATTGTGAAACCAATCTAACACAAGTCCTGGTCCCCAGGACTGGACATATGACTGAAGGTAACTTGAAGAAGTGGTTGCATTCATAGGTGTGTTTTGACATTTTGGTGACCCATTACCAGCATCTTCCTCCCTCAAGAAGCCAAAAAATGTTCCTTCAGAGTCTTCTTCCAGGACACACAAGATATTGTCTGCCAACACAGCTGCATGCAGCTACTTCATGAACATCTTCATGCTTTAATCCTGTTGCTGCCTCCTGCTTCTTAAGCACTGATATCACCTTTTTTTCCACAGGTCTTGAGAGCACATGGGGAGTGTGGCATTTGGTGAGTGTCCTTGGAGCACAGAAGACCCAGAGTTGCTTGTAATGTCATAGCCTCTCTTCTCCATGCGCAGCTGCAGCAAAAATAGTACAAACTCATCTCTATTTAAGAGGAGGCACCAGATAATTTTATGCATGTTTTGACATCAAGGAGATTAAAGTGGCTCTTATGCACACTCTGGACTGGCTATGCTCTCCTAATCACTGCTTCACTTCTGTAAAAAGTCACATTACACCAAAGTCATTTATTTTCTAAAAAAGGTACAGAACAGATAAAATGCCTTTAAAATAGAAGTAATAATGGTAGTGATGGCAAAATTAGTCTAGCCTTTATCTAATATGTTTGTTCACATTTTTAAGAAAAAAACGCTCTTGTTCACCTGATATTTGTTTTCCATGTTGTAAGCTTGACTATGTGTGTAGAGCTTGGCTGTACATTAATAAAAGAATTGTAATCAAATCACAGTCTGCCAGAGACAAACCTTTGCTTTCAAAAGTTAGTATTAAAAATACTAGTACAGAGTTTGACTCTGAAAGCAAATGCTGTCATTTTCCATTTTTCTTAAGTAAAATATCAAGAGAAAAGTGGAGAAAACTACTTATGTTTAATGAAATACTTGAGAACACACAAAAAACAGAATAAATGATGTGTCCTGAGGTAAAAGACCTCAGATCTATGAGTAATATTTTTATCTTTGATGTGTCCAAATATATTTAACATGTTTCTCTTGATTTGCTGCACAAAACTTGGGGTAAGCTACTCAAACTTAGAAATACCACAACTACTATTTTTATGAATTATACATCAGCACATTCATGTGGAAAGATATGAACATTTTATGAGCACAAACTATCTTAATTCTAAGATGAGGAGGAAACTGTTCACCACTCTGTCTTTCGTCTGGAGCATGTTCCTTGAAGATACTTCCTTACAGTATGTATATTTAGTCTGGGGTAGAATGAAGAATGTTACTTAAATATGGATTAGAAATGCTGCAATGGAGGTACCAACATATCTTCAGAGCTTACCAGCACTACTAACAACACCACCAACAACTTTCAGTCTAGTTTTACTGACCAGAGCTTTACCTGAAGATTGGTGCCTTCATCCTTCTTTTCTAAACCTATGAATAAATAACTAAGCAATATGCATTGCCTTTTATGCTTTGCCCAGTGAACGCACAGCAAATACATCAGATCCACATGTAATCTGCTTCTCAAAATAGATAAAATGAGTGGCATCATTCCGGTCCGCAGCAGTTCCCCTCCACCCTGCAGTATAGTGGTTGTGGATCTTCACTTTCAGGGAACAGCAAACAGCTGATGAGACGCCTGACTTGAAGATGGACAGAATAGGAGAGCTTCACACTTTCTACTGACTAACCCCAGGTGGTCTCACTGTGATGCAATGGATGCTTGAACTCCATTTACAAGCATCTAATTCTTCCTGGTGTTGGACAGGAGAAGTAGGAACCTAAATTTCATTCATTTAGGTGCTCCAACAAGCTGCTAACACTTCAACATTGTGGTCCTTAGTTTTTTATGCACCTAATTCCTCTTAAAAAAATCTAAAAATTTAGTAATTTTATATGAAAATATAGGAAGACTTCTCTTCCATAATTTGGAATGCATGCAATGTGTGTGAAAAGTCTCCTTCATTTGGAGGTAAACACCATGCCACCTGAGCTATGTTTTTCCAAATCATCATTCCTTCCCGATGCTCCTGGCTGCGGACAAGCAGCGTTGCTGGTGGAATACACAGCCAATGCACCCAGCTACGCATGCAGCTGTGGGTGCAGAGAGCCAAGCAGACTTGCAAGTTGGCAGGTTAAGTGGGAGTTAGCACAGCTGCAGATTTGCTCATCATTTCTGTCTGAATTTGTTATTCTGGATGTTCTGGGAAAATCAGCTGTCTGGGAAACCATTCAGGGTGCTCTTTTATAATCAATACAAACTACCAAAAATATTTGCGCACACAGAGTACAATGCGTGTGTGAGGGCACTGGCACTGAGGCAGAGCACAGGCCTTAATGGTCTCAGCCCTTAATGATCAGTCTGAGATAAGACCTCTTGCATCTCCTGATTAGCTAGAATATGACAATTTCACCTTTGCTGGAGAATGCTGTGAATTAGGTGAGGCCCACATCTTATTGCTGCAAGCGAGCAGGAAAGGGAGAAATTCAGCAGAAAGGGAGATGCCTTCTCACGGGTGCACATCCCTTTGTGAGTGCGGCTGGGTGGTGAGAAGACACAGGTCTTGGACTTGGGAATGACATAGTCCTCTGCTGTGTGAAGCCTTGAATTGATGAAAGCATTTATTTCTAGCCAAGTGATGACCCACTGATATTTTCTCACAGGCATACCTAAAAGACACAAATTTTGCCACCTTCTTAATTGGAGTACTTCTTGTTTTATATCTCCAACTTACAAAGAATTAATTTCCCCTTCAAGTCTGGCTGAATTGCTAATTGGGCTGCAATTGACAAGTGTCGCAGGCCAGTCCAGTAGCCTCATTTCAGATGAACACAAGCTCAGTAGAAGTGAGGACTCTCCCAAAGGCACAGATGCTTCCCAGTTGACATCTCATTTACCCCTGCTTATTGGTCTCCGCTTATTGGTCTCTCAGAGGGAGAATCTGGGAATAAAGTCATTGTAGCAGGCAAGATGTGAATGTATGAAAAGAGAGGGTGAGGAACAGGGCTCTTCTAGAGCTCTGACTTTCAGGGCCAGGGCCCAAGCACTCAACAGGGAGTCCCTCCTCCTTAGCCCAAGGCTGTGTGATGCTCCTGCTCTGTCCTCCAGCCCTTTGCAAACGCTCTTGAGTCTTTCATCATGCACATCAAAAGGAATTCTAGAAGAAACAGATTCAAATAATCTAAACATAGATCCCACCCTGCCAGGGACTTCGCATCAAGCAGTGGTGGCTGCAGGGGGAGAGAAGGCTTCTTTGATTTCCTTGGACATGGAGGTGGCCCCCCAAGACTTGTCGTGAGAAGATGTCCCCCCCTCTTTCCACTGATGAAGGCTTGTGGCTTCTTAAATCATTTGTGTCAGACGTGGCAAGGTTTTAAAATTGCTCAGAAGTCAGCGTGAAGTGAGCGGCAAAGGATGACAGCGAGACAATGAAATCAAACAGATAAAATAGCCTCACGTGCAAGCCGATGAAAAAGTCTCAGGTTTCCATGGCACCCACCAGCAACTCCGTCACCTTCCTCCTCAGGACACACTTTTGAATTCTAGCACAAATAGCCCTTCTTTGATTAGGCAGCTACTTTTGTAAAACTTCCATGTAATAAACGATCCCCATAAATTCATTTAATACTTTTTTTTATCTTTCCAGCTGAATGATGCAGCAGGAAGTGACCTACTTCAAAATGAGCTTGTCACAGACATGAGTTTAGAACTGAAGAATTTTTAAAAAATGAATATATTATAAAATTCAAAACTGGAAAATAAGACAGCCAAGCCATAGAAAGAGATTTTATGTCAAGTGATTATCAAAGCAGCAAGAAAGACTGCACTTGCTGTTTTCTCCCATTCTCTACGTTTTTTCTGTTTTATTTGAGCATCTTAACTCTGTAGATCTCCCACTGATTTCATCCTTGGGCAATTTCTTTTTCTTTCCTTCTCTTTTATCTCACCATACACAATGCTACATCCAAGACTAAGTTCATGGATGTTTGTTCCAGAAATGCCAACTTGCTTTTACATAGCTGTTGCACAGGGTTTCATAATAGAATAAGGATTTAGAACCAAGTCTCCTAAAAATTGTGGAGTAAACAAAAAGCAGAAAAGTCTTAAGAAAAATTTTTGAGGACTTCAAAGACTTCTGGAGATGTTGTGAACTTCTGTTGAAGATACGCAAGGAAGGAGAGAGATATACTGAGATGCAACAAGCGCAAATAATGAAGAAGATAATGAAATGTTATTACGGATTTCTAAAAGCTGTTTAACAAAACTACTAAAAGAAATGGTAGTTGTAGTAATATTAGAATTCATTTAGGCTTTGCTGAAACTATACCCTTATATCCTGCTGATTTCCGAATCTATTTTTCTAAATGTACATTTACTAAGAAAAATATTAATATTTAATGGCGATATAGCCATATAAATTATGTAGTTTCTAAGACAGAGTAAGAAAGAGGATGATTCACCAGCGACTGATCCCCAGTTAAGAAGCTGTTTCAGTTAAGCACAGATCGTAGCAGCCATGAGCAGCACTAATCCCTTTTTGCCGTTGCAATGAACACCGGGAAGCTGTGGGGGATCGGCAGAAGGACCCAGTGCAAAGCCAGCCTCGTCCTGCCTGCCAGAGCACGTCTGGAAGTAGCGGCGGGAGGCAAGGCTACCCAGCCTCGTGCCCAGCAATGGAGGGCTGCTGTTGCACATGTCACAAGGATAAAAAAAGGAGAAAAAAGAGTAAGTGGAACTGCCATGTGTCCATCGCTTTCCGGGATAACCAAGAAGTGCTCTTGTGTATTCCCGTGGCACGGGACCAGTGTTATTCTTCCTGGGTGCTCACTCCAGCGTGACCATCCTCCTCTTCTGCCACTGCCTGTGGCAGGAGCCAGCGGACACTTGGTGCCGTGAGGACGGGTTCTGGTGGCAGGATCAGACAGGTACTTGGGTGTTGAAAACAGGCCAAGGACCTGGCTTTGATGATCCATCTGCAAAATTCAATAAGACCAAGGCCAGTCTTCGAGGGATAGCTGGGAAAAGATCATCCTTCCTACGAAAATCTTTGTAGAATGTATGCTAGGGCTAGATTAAAAGTCAGCTTTTTGCTCTCACTTGTTAATGAAGTAAGTTTAAACTCTCCCTTTAACCTCACATGTCACTGTGAGGTAGCTTTCAAATAATCTTGGACAGTAGAAGTAAAAAGACTTAAGGAGTGAGCTCCAGACTCAGAAGGTTCAGTTTGAATCAAATCAACTGACTAATAAATATGTTTGTAATCTAATTAGTATTTGGGAGACAAACAGTCTTTGTTTGCATCAGAACAAAGTGATGTCAGCAATTTTCTTCCAAGAGTGATGAACTTGGTTAATCTGAAGCATCTGGTCCTCGGCTGCTCTGAGTCCTTTGCACTGTGAGGAGAGTTCATTTTGCAGTCTTTTCTGGTCGAGCTCAGGCCAGTGATGCTCACAGTCTACCTCAGCCCTGGAAAGATTTTGTGCCACATTTCAGGGTTGCCCCTGGCCATTCTGCTGGTGATGGCAAATGTGGAAAAAACTGTGTTCATGGTTAAAAAAGACAGACTCTGTGTCTGTGAGGTGAATACCATTCTGTATTTGCTGTTAAAATGTGTGGTTGTGTCTGTGAGGTGAATACCATTCTGTATTTGCTGTTAAAATGCGTGGTTAGACTGTCACTCACTGTTGGTTTCTTTGAACAAAAGTGAGCGAACATTGCATCTTCTGTGTTCCTTGTGAAAACTGCTTGGAGAGTTATGGTAAAGCATCTCCAAGCAGCTGCAAGTCCAGATCTTCTAGTTTTGCTTTGAATTAATACAGCTCTAGCAACGCCACAGAGGCTTTGGCAGCTGCTCAGCCCCTACGAGCTGAAGAGAATCCCTGAGGAGTCGGAGAGCCGCCCTCCCTCCTTCTCCTCACCAGCTCCCCCACCGCTCTTGCAGGTGTAGAGCTGGTGCTGCATGGCTTTGCTTCTCTCTCTCCGAGACATCCAAATGGTTGAGAGGAGATGCTTTTTCTCCTCCAAGAACATGCTTTCTCAACTAGCTCGAGGATCTTGACAAGACTGCAGTTATTCTCCTTGCAGCTGATTGCCTATAGAGCTACTACGTTGGGAGGATAGCCTTGCCTGCTGTATTTACATTAGGTGTTTACATTCAGCATCTTAATACCCTGCCATTTATTTTCCTTTCAGCTGGTCCTGCATCCCATCTGTACGACTAACTTAGTGTGAACAAAAATGGGCCTCAGATCAGGGTCAAAGAAGCTCACTCCAGGTCAGACACAAGTGATACTAGTTGCTTGGCAGGATGGAGAACTACGATGGGCATGTAAAAGATGACAGGGGTCAGAAGAGTGGGGAAACCCAGGAACTTTTCTTTTCAAAATAAGAACCAAAGACCCACATTTCATTTCCAGCTCTTACCACATGATTAACTGCAAGATCAGCCTTGCTTCTGCATGTGCTGGCCCAGAAAAGGTCATTCCTGTGGCATGCAGATCTCACTGCTCCCCTTCTTGCCTGCCAGTGAGCACAATATAATTGAACCTACAACATCTGACTTCACAAGCAGAAGAATAATCTCTCACTCTTTATGTGGGGTAAGAGGGTGGAGAGAGAGACATGCATAATTATCATATATGCTTCAGATACATTAATATGTACAAGTATATTCTCTGAAAATGTAAACCTTTATTAAAGGAAAAATTACAGATGAAAAATATGTAATGTGAAATTTAAAATACAGGTGAAAGAGTAATTTACTAACCTGGCCATGCTTAATCAGAAAATCAGGATACTGACGTGAGTTCTGCTAATTTTCCTGGTGCCGCTCGGATACTGTGCCAATAAATAATCTTAGTGTCAAAATCAATCACTCTGTTACAAAGACTCCTTATCTGTAATCGAAATCATTCTATTTCCCCTGGAGAAACATACCTATGAAAAATTCAAGAGGCCATCAATCGTGGTCTCTCTTTTCAGTGTTTACAATAAAGAACATTTCCAGTGTTCTTGTCACGATAGAAATCAGAGCTCAAGTCTGGTATATTTACAGACAGGATCACTGCGTTTAGGTAGACTGCATCTCATCCCTAATTTGTTGAAGTTATATAAGATAACTGTTCTGGAGCTGTCTCTGTTATTTGTAGGTCCCTGGTAAAGGGATGAAAAGAGATCTCAGCATATGAGAGAATTAGACTCTAGGTTTAGGCATATAGTGTATAATTATACAGCATAAGGCCACTGAAAAACAATGCTAGGTGCATTCATTTGTTGTCAAGTGCTCTGAAATTGTGTATATGTCAACAATTCAGATTTGCATTCTACACAAGATCTTACATGGTCACATATAATTTGCTATTTTCCCAAGCATGTTAGCTGTTTGTTGGTGGTATAAGAATCACTTGATAGCAGTGTAGCAGCCAACATGTCTTATTATGAAACTATTGGACTTTTTACTGGAAACCAAAACATTGTTCTAAAATTCAAATAAACATTTCACAAGGATCATCACACAGGATGTATCACATTAAACCCATCGAAAAAGCAATTCTCTGAGGTGTGTTTCAGAAGCAATTTCTTCCCAAATAGTTTTCCATTAGTGTTGAGATTCAAGCCGCAACAAAAGCCTGTAATCCAGTTCCTAAGCTCGATTGAAATATCTGGATAAGCGCCCCAAAAGAGCTTTTCTCTCTCACTTCTACAGGAAATGTCAACCCCTATTTGGGTTACCTTGGCGTGAATGATCTCTTGATTCATGAACAAAAATCTTCACGCTAGTTATTAGAAATCACACGGTCTAACTGTAACAAGAGGGTGGGATCGGTGCCCTGAGCGTGGATAGAGCAGGGACATTCAACACAAACACTTTGTACCTGCACGCTCTTTCACATACTTGTTCACAGGGTAGCTTATAGATGTACAACCACTGATACCTTGCATCTGAGGCAGAGGTAGTTTCTGGCAAAACTGAGGGGGTTATTTGTTTGTGCATAAAGGACATTTTACCACACTCTAATGCAGCCCTAGCGCAGAGACCAGGCAGCACAAAGCCAGGAGCTTCAGCCGCTTCCAGGTCAGGATGCAGTTCTTGGTCCCTTATATGAGCCTTCTACCTCCACTCCACGTGAAAAAAGTGAACTCAGAAAGTCTTCCTAGTAATTGGGTTTGCTCACTAGCCATGAAATCTGCTCACTTCCTGAAAAGTCCACAGGGTAATGTCCAGGCATTGCAGGTCAAAGGAAGATTAAGCAGCCAATTTATTTTAGAAATTGAGAAAGAGAAAAGTGAGCTTGACCTATTAGTCATTATTCACTCCCACCCAAACTATTAGAAATGTCTGAGATAAAGTACTTGGATTCATTAAAATCTCTGAAGAATAGAAAGGACTGCTTCTAAATTTTCCATCTCTTGCTCTCTTAAAAAAGAAAATCCCTGTAATTTCATAGGTCAAGCTACGATTACATCCATTGTGATAAAATGCTGAATTACAGAACAGATAGGACTGTTCAGTTCAAATTTATCGCACTTGTCGTACTTATCATGGACTCCTGGATGATAGAAATTGACTTCAGAGGAAGCTGGGAGTTCTTGGCATTTCTGTAAAACATGAGCTTCATCAGCACTCGTAGGATTGGCATGCCTGGTTTGATATATCTGACCTTTCGGTCCGTTGTCGTTACAGCAAACAGAAGCAACGTAATGAAAGAACACAAGAAAACAATTTTCCTTCAAGGGTCCTCAAAGTTCGCACATCAAAGGGAACGCTGCAAAGCTGCAGCACGATAATGCGATGTTCTGGGTTCCCAGAGCTGCTAAACAACGTCATCTCTGCCAGCTTGTTGATAGGCGGGCTGAGGAGCACTCACACCGCCCACGCTGGAGGTCTCAGCAGAGGTGCCCACAGCAGGTGCCTGGGCTGCGTGAAGTCCCTCAGCGGGCTCCCCCAAACCACTCTTTTTCTCAGCCACCTTCTCAAGCAGCTCGTGTTGACTTCAGAGGGACCCTCACATCACTGGGCCAGAATCTTGCTCATCTGTGTGCCGAGTCCTACAGACCGAGTGTAGACACCCACAAGAATCAGGAAGCGGCTCATGCCTGGCTGTGCTTTGGGGAATACTCTGAGGCCTGAGGGAGCATTTTTGTCCAACAGGGAGGCCTGGAGTTAGTTATGCCTTTACTTAGCAAACAAGGTGCCGGGTCCCTCTTAGGTTGGCTGTTACATGTCTTGGAGAGGAGGTTTGCTACTGTCAGCAAGGCCACCTTCATGGTAGCACCCCGGAGCAAGCAGAGGAGTGGTACCGGGAAGCCGATTCCAGCTTCTGAGCAATCTCTTCTTTCTCAAAAGGAACACCTTTAGCTCCTGTCAAACTCTGCACAGACTGCCTGATCCAGGCTCTGGTACCATACACCACGACAGCACTGGTGCTGAGGGACCACCAAGGTTAACTGAGAACTCCTTGTGCACAACTGACCTTGGAGAAATAAGATGGAACAACTGTGAAACGGAAGACAGCCTGAACAGTCACCCGGGCAGAACCCCGGCAGCAACGCAAAGCTGTTGCAGGGGAAGGCTGAAGGCAGGGATGCGCTGCTGGAGAGACTGGCTCGTTTCCAGCGGCGGTATTCGCCCCACCGGAGGGGAAGGATGGAGGCAGAGGTGCGCTGCTGGAGATACCGGCCGGTTTTCAGGGGCGGCATTCGCCCCACCGGAGCGGCCAGCCCAGCTGTGCCCACCCGGTACCCCGCGCCGGCAGCCCCGCCGCAAGCACACGCACCAGCCCCAGGGTGCCCGGCCCCCCAGACGCTGCACCCTCCGGGCGATGGGACCCTCCTCAGCTTCGTGCACCCCTCACTCGCTCCTGGCCCCGCCGGTGCTCGGTCCCCGCTTGGCGCTGTCCCCCGGCCCCCCGGCCCCTGCCCGCTGCCCGCTGCTCGCCCCCCGGGCGGTGCCGCCGGTTGCGGACAGCAGCAGCTCTCCCCTCGGTGCGGGGTTGGGGGGG
>Ga0065711_1033069_pt1 | contig 26163 bp, 15 predicted proteins | sample Hoacrofraction12_FD_59098 | JGI IMG/M metagenome (GOLD analysis project Ga0065711, IMG submission 59098) | Hoatzin crop microbial communities from Cojedes, Venezuela - Epithelial fraction 12 v2 (version 2) | ecosystem: Host-associated > Birds > Digestive system > Esophagus > Crop | place... | reverse complement strand
CCCCCCCCCCCCCCCCCTCTTTCCTCAAGGGACATTCTGCACCGCTCCAGTTACGAGCTACCTCTCCACGCACTGTTTGTAAACACTGCAGAGGTCCCCGCTTCCCCTCGCCAACGCGCCTTTCCTCCCCACAATGCACTCCCAGAAAGAAGCTTTTGCAGAGAGCCGCCGCGTGGAGTTTCTTTTATTTTGCCTGATGACGGATCTTTGCGCCGTCTGAAGCTTCATTCTGCTGTTCTATTTCTCCATCTAAAAGTGCTGTCAGATTTCTGTGCTCGCCTGAAGTTTCTCCGTGTTCGGTTGTGGGATTCCACCCTTGCTGTTACCCTGTGCACCTTCTTCTTATCTGCTATAAAAGTGATTTGTTCCTGCATTGGCCTGCTCGGGGCTAATACCAACCTCAGCATATAGCAGTGCATCAGGGAGTGAGAGGTTTGCTTCTGACAGTCCAGGGGTTTTCTCCTTTTATTGTTGTAATAGAAGTATTTTTTGGGATACAGCTTACTTTATCACACCCTTCCAATAAATGCAAGTTTATAGTGTTGTCACTTATGAAAAAATACCTCCGTAAAGGTGTATGGCTACTTGCTGCTGAATTTCAGCATCTTAAGGCAGTTTCATGAACTGTGCCACCTTTGACTTCACTGAAAACAGGTACCTTGAAAGTATAAAGTGATAATAAAGTCTACAGTGATAATGAGTGGGAAAATGACCAAGCTACTGCTTCTTTCTTAATCAAACTCAGATTTCTACCCCAAAATGGCTGTGCCAGCTCAGTAGATGCCATATTTCTAGGTTTTATGTATATTTTCCCTAACTGAAACTGTCACCTAACAATTACTTTAAGGTTTAAAGGAGTATTTATTATGGTGATTTTTGCCTATTTGTGAAAAGAGCTGAGCATGCCTTTGTTCATCCACGTACTAGAAATGAGGTTTTACCTGGCTTTTCTACCCAGAAGTTTGGGCAGTTACCATGACAGTGGCACCGTGGGAGCCAAGAAAATAAAAATCAGAAAGCATCACTTAATACACTCTGTTACTGGAATAAATCTGGACACACATTTATGGGCAAGTCTCTTGTAACCAGCACTATTTAGAGTGGATGAGCAATGGTATGCACGAAGGTCCCTGGCAGGTGGCAAAGAGTGAGCTGTGCTGGCATCTCTGTGCCGTTCCTGCGGTGCATGGCAACCTCCCCTTGCTTCTGGAGGTGAAATCCCTGTGCTGTAATTTATGTGTGCTGGTGTGGACGGAGGGAGCTCTGCCCCAGCTGCCCTGTCCTGCTCCCTTCCTTGGGCCGTTCGTGCAGCTGCATCGTGGGTCAGTGACTGGAAACCAAATTTCTGGTTTAAGGCATTTTTGGTTTTGTTAGATGGACTTTCAGCAGTCATCCCCAGCAATCAGCTTCCTGTCCTACTGCAGGATTTTTGAGCCTCTGCAGAGCAAGCATGTTCCTGAAAGAATTTTTAAACTCAAAAGCCATGGTTTAACGTGACTTTTGAATCCCAAGCGTCAGATTTCCAGGGTCAGCTCAGCAATGCCGCTTGCCAGACTCGCCAAGAGGTAAGTGCGCTTTGCTCTTCATGCAGGTGTGGCAGTAGCAAAGGCTCACTTGACGATAAAGTCTCTTTTGCTGTTTTATTCAGTAACACCATGATTTCTCCTACCCCTTACCTGTCTAATTTGCCTTACTTGGAAGTGTTGAATGAGCTCTGACTTGGCATGAGGATTTTTTTGTTATTGCTAGTTTATAAGAGACTTCCTATGCAGTAAGGTGCTCTGACATGTTTGAGCTAGACTTTCCTTTGCCCTCTCCATAGGAAGAGCATCATGGAAGCAGAGTTAAATCATACAGCAGGTTGCTTAATGTCTGTTATGTACTCCACTGCATGACAGAGGAAAGAATCATGTCATTATTTCCTCTAGATATTAAAACCTACTTCAGCTCAAAGACGATCCATTTGGAAAGCAGACAGCTCCCTTGCTAATATCATCAGTGGGTGCTTTTTTAATATCCTGTATAACTTAGGGCTGAAAGCACCTGTCTTCTCAACCAGATGTGCAAGGCGCTGAGGCATGACTGCCTGAAACCAGGGCACAGGAATGCCCTCCTGCTGAGTCATTTCTTTAGCCATAATCTACAATCACTATTTATCTGCAATCAGACTTCATACTGCATTTTCTGTAGGCCTGAAGAGGCTGAAAGGCATTAGGAAAATTTGCTTTTGCACCAGCAACAGCAGCAATGTCAGCGTGTGCATGCAAAGAAAGCCTCCCATCTCTGCAGCTGGCGATCTCTCTAACACCTCTAAGAGCAGAAAAAGGGCTTGATACAAAGCAGTAAGGGCTCTATTTCGGTGTAAAAGTTGGAAAAAGAACATGAAACATGAGCTAATTAGCTGGGTCTCAAACACTTGAGGTATCTCACGATTGTCTGCACAACAGTTCGTCATGATATTAGCCTGGCAAGGCCAGCCTTGGTGACAGCCAAGGGGCCATACATTTCTTGAAATAATTAAGCAAAAATATCTCACACATGGCTTCTCCCTGAGAATGTGGCCTTATCAGGTTTCAATTTTATTTTGGTTTTGTGCTGCATGATGGCTTGTTCTTCCCTGCTTGAGGTTGGTTGGGGGGGTTGTGGCCGGGTAGGCTGAAAGGGAGAGGAGGGAGAGCAGAGTACGCTTCACTTGTTTTGGAAGAATCCATATGACTTGCAAACAAACTCCTCTGATACCTTTTCATGACCACTTCTGATTGTAGCACTAAATGACGATTATATTAATAACAGAGGTTGTATGCTCAAGTGTTGAGATATTTCAGTGATCAGTATTATATAAAGTCCTGTGCTTTTGAAAGAGAACTTGTATGATGTTGATGCAGCAACTGAGAAGGATTGTTATCCGCGGAAACGGTGAGAATTGGCTGTCTTGCTGCTAGATAAGCTGGTAACTTCTGGTCACTGGTACTCAGCAGTGAGGGGGAATAGCTTTGTGCCTTCTTTCTGGTCTAAAGTCACTGGGAATTTTGACAGAAGCCATGCAGTCAAGAGCTAGGTCACCACACAAATGCCCAGGTAGTTCTGTTTTAGAGGTTTGGGTTTTTTTAAAAAGGCAATATTGTTAAAATGGCCACGTGTACTGATTGAGGGCAGGCTTTGCTGTAGGACATACCTCCTCATATTAGCAACAAGGATGGATGAAGTGGATGAAAAAGGATCCATTTTGAATCTTGGTTTGGAGCATGAAGAAAAAGAAATAATTTTTTTTTTTATTTTGAGGCTTGGAAAAATTAACTTGCTGCTTACATCTTCATTCAAACTCCCTTCTTGTTTGCATAACTTTGCAGAAGTTTGAGTTTGCAAAAGACTGTGAGTGACTTCCGTCCCTCAGGTGGAACTCTGAGTGGTTCAGGCTGATAAAAAGGCAAGATGCTGCCGAAAGGCAAGGTTTCACTCTTCCGCTTCATCCCAGTCATGGATTTCCACCCTCTCTCTTGTACCAGTGCTAAAACCCATATACCCATGTGGTCATCAGAAGGCTGGTAAACACTAAGCTGGATTTTTTTTTAATTTTTTTTTGTTTTTCGGGCTGTCTATGTGAGATCTGGTGCTGGCTGAAGGGAGGGGAGGACAAGAGGCCGCGAGGAGATAGGCGGACTTGAGTTGTCTGCAGGCCGGTGCTTAGAAGAGCTTAAAATGAATGTGGAGCTCCAGTTGTTATGCCAAAGAAAGGAAACGCCTTGCAGGAGTGTTACTCAAGGAGTCAACGTACTGGACCGAGTCCTAAAAAAAGAGAAAACTGACACTCTTTTCTGGCTGTTTGGGAATTTATGTAAAGGGCTGTTCAGAAGCAGAACCACCAGTGCTGAGATTTAGTGATGCCACCTTTTGAAAGGAAGCTCAGAGCTCGAGCCCCTGGGAAGGGTCCCAGTTTGGATAGAGCTGAGCATGTGGATACGCCATTGCAGTGCTCTAGATAACTGCTGGTAGATAACCCTGACAATGCTTTAAGGTCTCTGTGGGAGCATCAAAGCCTAACCACGGTGGGAAGGTATGTTCAAAGGCACAGAGGTTTATGAAAGTCCACAGAAGAAGCTGTAGAAATAGTTTAGCTTGCTATTCCAGTGTCAGGAAAGAACCAATGAAGCTGAAAAATTAATCCTTATTTATTTACTCATCTTATGTTAGTTGAAAGATGGTGCTTCTTTTGATACCTTGAAAGTCAGCACATGGAAATAATTTGTTGCATCATTTCATAGTAGCTGTCGAAACCTCTCAGTAGCTTCAGACTTAGTAGCTGGAGAAGGTCATGGGACACTCACCGCTTGGCACGCAGTTCATGGTTTTTCTGTTCTGGGGAAAGAAGAGGAACTGTTACAGGGAAATCTGGTAGAACAGATGTAATAATAGATCCAGAAGCACTCACTGGATACAAATTCTAAGCTTTGCCGCCTTCTTCAAAACAAAGTAGACACAAACATATCTTCACTTTCTCTCTTGTAACTTTGTCTTTTTTTTTTAAGTTCTGATTTCTAAGTCATTGTGTTTAGAGATATGGAATGATTCTTTTGACATAACCTGGAGATTTTGGGAGCTTATGCTAGTGATCTATTGACCCACCATATATGGAACATAGTAATACGCAACCTGTGTGTGCTGTTGAACCCATCATCTTGTCGCTGTTTGGAAAACCTTGCGTCCTTCCTAAATGAACAGAAATCCAAGGAAGTTGGGTTGCTTAGTTTGGGGATGTTCAGTAAACAATGCGTCTTGCCTCCAAAGGCTGGAATTGGTATCTGTCAGCGTTAAAATCAATTCTTCTATGGTGGTAAGGTAATGTGTGGTTTTGACGATTACACCGAACACCCTTCAGCACAGCTTTGCTGGAGGTATGCCCAGTATCTCCCTGATCCACTGGAGAAGCCCCTGGTATACAGAGAACTAGTTTTTTGTTCATTGTTGCGCTTTTGCCACAGTCACTTGCCAGGACGCTTGCAGAAATGACCCTGTTGTTGATCTGATTTCCTTGGGGCCACATGGTGGTAATAAGAAGTTGGGCTGAAACAGAAAACAGGACATTGCTGTTCCCATGCACAACTGAGGAGACGACCTGAGTTTTCCCTTAAAATGAAACCAGTTTCAAATGGGCTTGTTTCTATCCATCAGTTCTTCCTAGCATGTTTGGACCCACTAACCGAGTTCAACAACGTGAGAAGAGGGTGGAGGTCCCAAAGGTATGACGTCTTTAGCAGATTTCAGTAGAATTGGCGAGTGAATAACAGGGACCCAGCTGCAGCGTTTCCATCATGGATGAGGTTGGAGGAGCTGCAGTGATCCTAGATGGTCACCCCAACCATCAAATGCCAATCAGCTCGGGATGCTGGCGATGGCTGGTTTGTGCACAGCCGTGGTGACCCGGTCCAAGAACACCGGAGTAGGAATATGAGGTGCAAGGAGGAAAAATTTGGGACACAGGACAAAAACCTGCAGTAAATCAGTTTCCGTCATTCCTGCAGTGTGTGGAACTTGCATTCTTATATGCCAATTGGGATGAAATTGGTCCCATCTAGGGCTGTATAAAGCTGCTGAGTATTCTACTCAATTTTCTCCCCTTTTTGTCATCTTTGGGGGGGGGATGGGGAGTGGGATTAGGTTCAAGTACTGTTAAAGGTTCAAGTACCGGGGGAGCCTGTGGAAAATTAACTACTCGGAAGGACAGCGATTTTCAGTAAGTGGACTTAATCAAGCATAGATAATGGGGAGTTAGACCATCTTTGAAAATCATAATGTGTGTCACAAAAGGATTGGAGACTTACTGTTATAAGTTTATTTAAGTGAAGAGAGATTTGGCTTCTTATAGATTTGAATCCTTCTAGGGACCATTGGCATGGAAAATTAAGAGGGATTTTGCTGGGGAGGTGCCTGGAGGCATTGCCTCTGTCTTGGTCATATTTATGCACACAATGGGAACCAGAAACAGGATTGTTAGCCTCTCAAACTTCTCCAAGGCATTGAAGAGAGGCTTGTGTTTCACTGAGAGAAAGCAGGATGTCATCTGCTAAAAAAGCAATTTTATATTCTTTATCATGGGTTGTGATGCTCTGAATCTAATTTAAGGCTTTGAAGTATTCTGAACCTACTTGCATTATCACCAAATCCCCTCCAGTTAACATGTTCAGGGAAAGGCATGTATCTTAAAAGAAATAGCCATGCAAGGAGCCTTCCCCATGATAGCTGAGACTTTCGTGCAGACATTGCAAAGCGTAATCTAAAACTTCCTTGGCTGCAATTAAGTAAATCTTGTGTCCTACAGCAGTGAGATAGTATCTCCACAGAAATGCTCTTTTGAAAGTTTCCTGTTTCCATTATGTTCTCAATCCCCATGGGATAATATTCTCATTCACTAAGTCCCGGGCCCTTAAAAAAATAATAATTAAATCAGGTGTGAGTCAATGGGATTCCCCAACTTTTGTTTGGTTTTTGCTTCAGGAGCGTTACCACACGCACAGTTTATTTGAGCAGTCTGGGGAGATGCCGGCGTTCGCACGCAGTTGGGCAAGCCCAGAGACACGAGAGTCTGGCGAGGGAAAAGGGGGACTCTCGGGACGCACATCAGACCCTTTTATTCCACACTTTGTCTACATTGGCAAAGGTTTTCCCTGTCTCTGTCCCATCAGACTGCTTGTGTTGTGGCTCCTCTCACTGCGGAAGTGCTGTCTCACGATGAGTGCACCGGTACCTCATATGCATGGATTCAACTCTGCCCTGATTCAGCGCATCCTCCAGCGAACGACTTCATGTGCCTCAGTTTCTCCAACTGTAATATTAGAGTGCCAACCGAAAACAAGGGCACAAAAACAACGTAGTGGTTCCCAGATCTTTTTAACTTGCCTTTGTGTGTACCCCTTGGCTCACGACCCCGTTTAGGAGCCATCAGCTCTCCCTTTAGGAGACATTTTGAGATTCTCCAGTGAAAGCTGTTGGACAGCTGAAACCTTTATACAACTAGCTGGTTGCAGATGGTGTCTGGTTCTTCTGATGAACCTAACCCACAACTGACTGGTTTGACTGTGTCTCCCTGATCTGCTAGGGACGTTACTCTGAAGTGCATTTTGGGAGGAGACCACTGTGTTCCTGAGGGCATTTTGGGTCTGCTGCTCCCTCCTAGGGAACAGGAGGATGAGAAAATGGTCCATAAAATTTCCATTACTCTGAAAAGCAGAAACATCTGTTGGAAACTGCAAGTGAGGTTGGAAGTGGTATTTACCAGCAAGAAGCTGGCATCTAGTCTGTTCAGACCCTCTGCAAAATAGCTCTTGCTTCCTCCCATGGAAAATAACGTGGAGGAATCTCTGAGTCAGGATCTGCCCCGGGCACTTAAAGGCAGCAAACTCCGCACTTCGTAGCCAGGCTGTTGTGCGTGTACGTATGTACATGGGTCATATGCCTGTGCTCTGAACGAGGTGCATCTCGTGAAACTGCCGTTCAGCGATGAGCTGTTTCTAATAACCAGTCTTACATAAAGTCAGCTGTTCTGCATAACGCATTTTGGGTTTAGAAGCTCAGCTCTTTAAAGCAGAGTTTCAGAAAATAAGCTGTTTGGGGTTTTCTGTTTGTTTTGTTTTCTGTTTCAGGTTTTTTTTTTTTATTATTAAAGGAGGGAATTGGAGGAAGTGGCGAAGTTTCCAAGGTATCCAGAGACCTCTGGTCCCTCCATTCCCAGGAAAAACGTGTGTTTGGGAAAGGCAAATGGCCTGCTTTCTAAGACAGTGCCTTGGGTTTACGTGACGCTTGCTTGCTCCCTGTGTAGCCTATGACTGCCACTTTCATGGTAATTTTGGTGCTAGAAGGGCAGGCACCTTCCCCGTGGTTGCAGAGCTGCCCTATTAGAAACTGATAGCAGGAGTTGGAGGTTTTGGTGCAGCCAGTTCCCTTCTCCTCCCATTATTCCAGAGGATGGAAGCGTCCTGCTGGCACGGCTGCGTGAGCTTCCCAGCGTTATTCCCGGCCTCGTTAAATCAGCTCTGAAATATGGAGGAACAAACTGCGCCTGGATTAGTCAAATGTCCACACATGCTTTGAAGGAACGAGAGGCACATGTCTGTCTGAGGTAGGTATCTGTTTCTCCTCAGTTTGGTCCTTCACCAGACCCCAGGTAAGATCAGGTGTGCTCTGGGTGCCAACCAGGGCAAGCTCTGCTGGGAAAGGGGCATGAAATCCAGAGGCTGGAAGTTACTGTGGACAACCTCCTCCTGGTAGCATCCTTTCCTGCCAGATGGGGGTCTTGCATCCCTAACTGATGGCAAGTTTGTCATATGAAGTATGGCAGGAAGGCAATTAACATCTTCGGCTTTCATCGCAGGATGTTTTGCCAGCTGCTCCTTCCAGTCTGTTTTATTGTGGAGCATCTCATTAAAAAGCAAGGGAATTTAAAAGGTGGTTTGACAACCGAGAGGCAAGAAAGGCTTTTCTGTGTCATCGTGGTACAGTGTTTCATAGTCACAAGGCACTTCATTTGTTCAAATCCCTACCTTTCTCCAAGAGATCTGAGGAGTAAATGAATCACAGTGCGTGCTGAGCAGAGGCTGGTTCTAGGCTGTGAGATTGGCTGGTTTTTGGAATCAGTTGCGAGCTCCACGCTTATACTGAGCTGGCTACCTGCAATACTGGTTGATTGAACAGGTTATTTCCTTGGCTTTGTGTAAATCGTTTTGAGACCCGACTCTGTGGGCACTACTGCTTCCCACGCCATGCAGCGGTATCTGAAGAGTTGGCTTGGGTTGCTCACCCGGGCACAGGGATGCTGAAGGTGCCGGGGAATGAGCCCGTGTCTGTGACAAGATCCTGATCCCCCTGCCTGGGGCTGGTGCGATGCCTTGGCTCAGGTTTTCTCCCTTCCACCTGTGCTACACAGCTGGAGAGGGGTTGGAGGGTGCAGTTGTTTAGGGGGTTGTGTGCATCCCTCTCAAGCATCCAGACCGAGCGCTGTCAGATACAACATCCCAGGCTAAGCCATTCGTTTGACTATACATGGCATTTCTTTCTATCCTTTTGCCAGGTTTTCTTCTGAGAATAATATATGTGCACTGCAATGCTGGCTAACGATGCCAAGGACTGCTGGAAGAACTCTTGCAAATGACCTGTTTTTTTGTGAGATAATCTGTGGGTTATTAAAAAGATGTATATTTAAAAATCCTAAAGTCAACAGATTTGCATGAAAAATTGTCTGCCTTGTCTGGCTGACTTGACACTTTGGCTGTCTCAGAACAGATGGGACAGTATCCAGCTGTGGGAAAGGAAATACATTTAATGTTCATATTGTGGTCATTGAAATGTGAGGGGCACCAACAGGCTCATAAGGAACCATTGAGAAAATCCCCAAAGCCTATCAAAGCCTAGGTTGCATAATTTTGACAGAACAGTGCTGCTCAGAGTAGCTGCACTAAATCTAATAGCTGTCCAGGCTGTTCTGTCCTGTCATGAAAGATTAGGTTTGATTAAGACCAGTATGTTTCGAGAAATCATTTGTCCCTGCAGATCCACGCAGGATGTTCTTGTGGGCTTAAAGAAGAACCTCTGAGGAAGCAGAAAGCTAGCCATTTCTGGAGGGGGAAAAATAACCCCGAGAGCAGCAGCCTGAATTAAAAAGAAAAAAGACCCTCAACTGTCACAAATTTTCATTAATGTTCCTGGAAGAAGAGATTTCCTCTTCTTGTAGGGTCAATCACCTGCCCTGGTGGCTAGGAGTTGCTTTGGGTGGCTTTGGCCGGCTTTGGCCATGAGGTGCTTTCTTGAAAGAGTAGAACTGACCCCAAAATAACTCCTTCTGTGCAAGAAACCCTGGCAATGCCTTCCTCTGTACTGCTCCTCTTTTCTGCCTGCTCACAGGGAGTTTTGGCAATGGCAGGAACAGCCAGGACCATCAGAGCCCCTTACCACTCCGTATCGGAGCGCTCTCGAAGCTCTGCTAGCTCCATGCCGAGGGCTGAACTGGCCCCGCAGGGTGGAGGGCAGCTCCCTTATGCAGCTTCCTCCAGCCAAGTAGGGTCCCCTGCAGTATTTCATAGCTTCCCTCTTCTTACAGTTTTTTTCTTCTTTTTGCTTAGAGGTGAGCCTGGATTTACCCCTTCCTAACTCTTGATAAAATTGATCTACAGACCAAGCCTCAGGACCATCCTAGCTGCACGTAGTGGGCAGAACACAAGCTCTGACCCAAAAATCTTGAGTATTGAGATCCATCTCTGAACTCCACAGCTTGAGCCCATCTCCGCTTTTAATTACACCAGACCATTCCTGTGTGTCTTTGTCTTTAAAAGATGCATCCCCTCATATCTGTATCTGCTGCAAAATTATATCAATTGCTGTTTTTCTAAATCCCGCTATCAAAGAAATCCTCTCCCCTCCCTACTAAATCTCTTGCACTTGGAACTTCAGGGAACAGAGCAGATGCAGTTTGATGCCCTCATCCAAACTAATGATTTGTTTCTGGCCGAGAATGTTACCATCAAGGGGTTTTAATATTCTGCAGAATTTAGTGGAGGCCAATAGAGTAGGAGGGGGTTAGATGCTCTGCCTTTGCCAAGATGTTTATGCAGCAGGAATGTTATTTATGTAAATCTGGAAGCACTCTTGAAGCGATAGCCTTGCTCTTGCATCTCAGACTTTTTTCATTAAGTCGTTGATCTTCCTTCAAATAAAACCTTTTTTTCTTTTTTTTTTTAAATAAAAAATCCCTCTGAAAACCTAAAACTCGAGCAGGAAAAGTGCGTGGGGGAAAAATATTTACTGCACAACTGCTCCAAACTACCCACATAATACAGACCACGGCAATTTCTTGAAGAATGCTGGGGTAACAACTGCCTGATTCAGGGTTTCACACATCCTCTCCCCCTCTTCTCCAGCTGCCTCCTTTCTCCTTGTAAATGAAGTTACAGCATGCTCCAGCATCTGACTGTCCTCTTTAGGGTAAGCCTGTGTCACCTAAACAGGCCACGCACAGACACGAAATCATAAAAGAAAACTTGGAGAAAGTCCTAATTGCCAGAGGACGTGTACTAGGGACAAGTACCCCTCCTCATCTTCAAGTTGTTCCTTTTTCACTGGTACGAAGCCCTGCCGAGACCGTGTTTCTTGTGTGAAGCAGCCAAATTCTGGCAAAACTCAGTTTTGTGCTCCTGAGTTTTTTGGAAAGACTTGCTACCCTTGTAAAGTTTCTAACACGTTTTATAAATTTCCTCCCTGTAAATAGCACGATAAATAAGTGCCACTCACAGCTTTGTCTGTTGAAACCCAACAGAGATTGAGAAAGTTTGGCAGGATGGATCGAAGGGCACAAGATAGCCAGCTAGGAGTGTTGGTTTTTTGTTGTAGGGGAAATCAGGTGAAAGCCCAAGTGTCAGAGCAGGACAGCGTTGGCCATGGTATGGCCTGTGGGGTGCTCAGTGTAAATATCCGTGTGTCATATAGCTTTTGGGGTGAGGAGATAGGGACGTAAACTCAGTGAATGAGGTGGTGGCAGGTAGAGGAAGCCTGGATGAATGTGTTGCTCAGAGAATAGGGTGTGTATACAGAAGCACTTCTCCAGAGCCTCGTTATCTGTCCTGAAGAGCTTTAAAAATATCTCCAAAAAGGCTAATGGCAATTCTGGATCCCTGTGTGGATACACTGTGAAAGATCACTGAAGCTAGTGATGCTGTGACCTGCTCACTTTGCCTTCAGGTGCCCAGTGAAGCTCCCACTGCATGGAAGAGGCTCCTCAGGCTGAATTATTCTTCACACTGTGGAAATCAAGAGCTGTAGTGAAGTGGACGCTGTGTGTCAGGTATCTGAATGTGGTGATTCCTGTGTCAGAACATGCGTCCAAAATTGTTAACTTGTGTTCTGCAGCCCGACTCCTTGCTGCAGCAGCTAGCAGGCCCTTGGTGCCATGTGTTGATGCAGTACGTGGAATGAAGCAGCAAGTCTGATAAGCAACACGTTCCTGCACAGCGATAACGCGAACCACTTGTGGCTGGAAGCAAGCAAAGACTGAAACACCCTGGGAAATAACACTAATCGATAACATTGCCAATTGCTAGGGTTAATGAGGAGTTTAGCCCCTACAACTCTGATTCCTAATTTAATCCGTAACTCTCCGCTTGGCGTGTAACTCCTGTGGCTTGCTGCAGATAATTGACCTCGCTTATCTTTGGGGGATTTGCATTATCTGCACTAGCAGCAGAATTTGACCATATCTGATTCTCTTAGAACCTCAGCCGGTCCAATAGCAAAATATAAACATCTGCCTTGAAGGGCATATATGGTAATGATGATGATTCAAAGCCAGAAGAAATGCACCCACAGACAGCACGGCTGGCATCCCAGCCTGCCTGTTGCTCATGGATTCCTCTGAGCGTAGCACATTTACGTAACTCACGGCAGTAGCGAAGGCGGTGAAACAAATGGTGACAACAAGCCAAATATTAATGCTTCTGTAACAGAGCAGCCCGAGCACTCTGAGTGCTGGGGGAAACAGAAGGAAGCTGTTTTGCAGTCAGCACCTGGTCACAGGGAGGCCATCATCGGCCAAGTTTGTCTGAAGCTGAAAGAGCACAGGGAAACACCTCGAATCCCCCATTAATTGACCCTCTGTGTTTTCACATCCTAAGCTGTCTGCAATGGCTGCTTTCAGCAAAGGAGGAGAGAAGTGCTATGGGCCGGATCCATGGAAGTTAGCAGATTACACCAGATGTGCATCTGCCTTCAAGCTCCAGCCATAGAGCTAAAATTAGCTTTAAGAAAAGAATGTTAAAAGCAACCAAGATGCTTTTTCTTGTTTTTAATGTTTTCTTTTGTCATGTATTTTGGTTTTCGGGTTTTTTGTTGGGGCTTTTTTGTTTTCTGATAGTAGGTATGAGACCAATTATCTGCCTTCTCTCCGAGCAGTTGTTACTGAGGTTTATGAACATCTGGAGTTTGACCTACACCATCAGTGTGTGGCACTGGTAGCAAACAGGGTTATGATGTGGCAAGGGGACATTCTTATGTGCATAAAGAATTCTTGGACTCCTTCCCGCTAGGGATGCTTGGATCCCTCAGAGATGGGTGTGGGGTTTATGAGGAGGGGGAGGAGGGGTTACTTGCTGGTTTTTGAGCCTTGATGGGTAACACCCTACCCGTGGGGCAAATAGCAGGCAAATCAGAACCAGGAAGTGATGTGGCACATGCACATGAAAAATGATGGGTGGGGAATGTTAACCAAACTCGAAAGGAACTTGGGAGAGGTGCCAGGTCACGTTCTGGTTCAAGCCCTTCACTTGGCTCCTGGTTTATCTCAACTCGGTGGCCCACTCAGTAAAACCCCTACTTCTGAGAAGACCTATGCAGCGACGGGCAGGAAGGAAGTCTCTTGGTTTTTGTTTTTAAATGTAATTCGGACCAGGATGTGATGGGGATTGTCCCTTGGACAAATGCTTACTCATGGCTCTTGCGTTGCTCAGCACGCTTCCTACTCTGTATTACGCAGATCATTTTGAAAGCAACTAATGCTGTCAGCATGTGTTGCTGATGTGATAGGAGAGGTTTCTGATGTATGCTTGGTTTCCTAGTGCAGTCTAACAGCAAGAAGTGACTCCAGGAGCCAGTGCTCAGCCAGCAGCTCTAACACTTCACAAGTTTTGAGGGAAACGTGGAAGTGGCTGGGCTTGGAAAATCACTGAGGTGACCTGCTGCCCTCTCTGGTCATTAAACTTTGTGAAGGACAGCAGGTTCTTCTTAGAGCTAAATGTGCAATCTCCACTCCAGCACGGCTCCCTTGTCTTCATAGCAGGGTATCCTTAAGATACCTGATCGTGTCAGTCTCCTGTGCTAGTCTAGCCATGACCTGATGAAAATCCCAGTTTTGGGGGACAGTAGGTCTCAGGTGTATTTGTATAGCTCTGGTTGTGAGCCTTGAAATCAGTCGGTGCTGGATCAGAGCTTTTCCAGCTTCTCTATATGAGAAGTCCAGTTAGCCCTGACATCGTCCTGGAATGACCACACCATAGCAGTGGTCAAGCCCTGTGTCCTCTCCTGAGACGCTGGGCTTCAGAAGGCAGGATGGCCTATAAGAGGTGGAGGATGAGGATTCCTGTGTTCCACATGAGATCCTGTCCCACCTCAATAGCTTATTGACCTACCACATCATGTGAGAGGCACAAAGTGACTGTAGCATGAGACAGGGTTTATCTTTTGAAGGTTGTTATTCAGTAGAACTAAAGACAGTGAATGAAAGAAAGTCCCTCAAGAAATCCTGAGTATCTTTAGATATGATTTGATGAAATAATTGAGAAAATATGCCTGGTTTCCTTCAATGAAACATGTAATCCATCTCTAAATTCTCATTTGTTATGTAGAGGTTTTACTGCTTGGATTCTGATTTTTCACAGCTGTAAACAGAAGACAAAGGGTGGTGGAAAAAAAACAGTCTTAAGTAGGAAGGAAGAGGTGTGTGATCAGAAAACCTTTGGCAAGTTAAGAGGATTAAGAAAGGCCCCAATGTTCTGATTTTAAGTTCTCTGAGTTGGACTAACATCATGGATTAGATTTGGGTGGTTAAGAGGAAGAAAATACCTCATTAAAAAGAAGCAATTGGGTTTAAAGTTGTTGTAAGACAATGGCTGAAACAGCTCAACTGGAATGGTCTCGCTTGCTTAATTCTGGGGTTTTGTGTGCGTGTGTGTTTTAATGCCCTCCCCCACCTCTTCACTCCCAGTCTAAGAGCCTGCAGGATTTGCCTCAAAATATATTTCTTTCTTTCCTTCTCCCCTCTTGATATTGCTGTATTTAGGCAGTGTCGTGCTCAACAGCGAAGCTGGGCTGATGTTGGGAGCTAGGAAACCTTTGCTGTGGGGGGTGCAAGTGCTGAAAAAATAAGAGACTACTCTTAGCCAGTTATTTCAATTCCACCTATTCTTTTACAAAATTAATGTTGGATTTTTGCGCCCTTACTCTTTGCAAGGTAATAAACCAGTGGTAATTAAGTAGACAACTGTTGCAGTGGGATTAAACTGCAGCTGAGACAGGGACTCACTCAGGGTTGAACTCTGTTCCTTTCTCAGATGAAGCTTTCTGAAAACACACCAGCAAAATCACAGGACAATGGGGGGGACTCCATATTTTGGAGAAAGAGTAGGATAAATACTGATCTGAAAGAGCAGGAGCAAGCAAGGACAGCATGACAAAGAGGCAGCCAGGAGGTTGTAAGGTGGCAAACATCAAAGCAAAAAAAAAAATTAAGCTGTGTCTGTGACCTCCATTCCTAAGAAATTTTCTGAGAACTGTTTAGTGCTGGTTGAGTGTCCATGTGGCAAGGTTACCCATGATTTAAAGCTCTCGGGTGACTTGTTGACAAGAGCTTACTTGGAAGCCAACAGGAGAAGAGTTGAGAGTGCTGTGGCTTGGGCAGGTGCAAGTGCTGTTGGCATCCTCCAACATGGAGCTCCATCCAAGGAGGAGATTAGCCCAAGAGGATGTCAGAAGATGCCATAGCCCTCCTTGGTTAAGCAAGTTTGTGTTTGAAAGGGACTTGCGCTCCCTTTGATGGCAGTGCGCACTGCCAGCAATGCCGGCGGCCAACTTTCGTTGACGTGCGCGGGACCCTGTTCCCTCGGACCATCTCGCTGTTACCTCGGCTGCCTTCTCTTGCGCCTGCCCTTCAACCAGGCAGATTGTTTTTTTTCATTTTCATACTGAAAGCAGAGGAGTTCCTCTGAGAGCAGCTCTCTCAGCCATAGTATCTTGCCAATGGAAAAAGTGACACTAAAAATAAACTTCTTTCAGAAAGAAGCAAAGGCAGCTTCCAAAAATCCCGAACTAAAAAGAAAAAGGGAAAAAAAAAAACCAAAACCCACCACCACCCCAGTCTAGACAGCTGCACTAGGTGGAGGCAATAACAACCAAAAGGAATAAATTAAACTGTGGTTAAGGGGAGAATTTGTCTCTTCTGATTGCAAGACAAAAGAAACCCAATTCCTTGTTTGTAGAAAGAGATGTTTGGGAATTTCTCAGGCCAGCTGAGGGCCTATTAGAGTGATGTGAACTGGAAATGGAGTTAGAGGGCTTTGGCTGGTTGCATGACCCAACTCTGGACCACACACAATATGCAAGGCTTTGACAAGGCAGCGAGTAGTGGTAGGTGGCAAAACCATCTGTTACTCCACTGAGGAACAAAATGGGCTTCTGCTGCATGGCCTCAGCACCGTCACAATGGAGAGGGAAGGAGCAGCAAGCATCTCCCCTTCCAGATGTTTACCTCTGGTTCTTGAAACTGCCTGGCAGCCGTAACCCTATCGGTAATGAATGGATGCATGTTCTGACCCCGGTTTTAAAATCCGTGAGGTGGTGGATTTCCCCTTTTTATCCTTCCAGTTGTGAGCAAACCCAAGGCCAGGTCCTGCCCGTGCTCTGGGCGGGTTCTGCTGGTTTTGGTTTCGTGTCACTGCTGGGTGTTGTGGCTGCACAATCCGCAGAGGGATTTGTGCTTTTTCTGTGTCCTGAGGCTTACGCGTATGCATGTCTGCCACACAAACTCTGACTTGTTTGCCAGTCATTTGATTCAGTGTGGGCAGGATTTCATCCTGTGTCAGTGCTCACAGAGATTTTAATGGAAAAAAATTTACCATATTTGTTGATTTTTTTTTTTTATTTTTTTTTTTTAAACTTCTAAGGGAACAACTGAAAACTCATCTAAAGATTTAGCCACGGTCATATTCTCAGTCTTCTTTGTCCTCTTAATGAAATCTGTTGTTGGTCTGCACATGATCTGTCTTGTGAAAATGAAATATCTTTTCAAGAGTGGACATTTAAAACACAGAAAGGAAATCTATCTGTTTCTGTTTTGGGAACTGTACCTGGAACGTGCCCGGGCGCTGGTTCCTGTCCCACAGCACGCATAGCAGAGGGAGGACCGGCGGGCTGTCGTGCTGCCTGTCTGCTGTCCTGGAAGGTGGCAGCTGACAGGTAAAAATGAGGCCATCTTGCCCGCTTGTAGTCATTAAGGGTCACTTGACACATGAGAAAAGCCCCGGTGTCCAGACTGAATTCCAGTTTACTTATTAGGATTTTTCCTATGTGAAACTCATCCCGTAATTCCAGCTGAAATCCAGATTTGTCTTTGCTTTTCCTGCAGCCTCGCACTGCAGAGGGGCTGCATTTCGGTGGTAAGCGAAATGTGGGGGGTTTTTGGTACGATCAGTCAGTAAAATAGCTCAAGTACACTGACATCCAGCTGGAAAAAAGGCTTGGCAGCTGGCTTATTTGTGCACTGCTTGCAAGTTTCCTTTTTTAATCGAATTATTGTTTAAAAAATGGATTGTTACTATTTTTTAAGGTAGTAGCTAGCTGTTTACAACCAGGCACGTATAGCCGGTGAAATCCCAGCACCTTGGCTCAGCAGGTATTTGGTTTGCTGTTAAACCTGGCTGAGAATATGTAGTGCGCCGTGGCATTTTCTGAGCCCCGCTGAGGGCATTGCTGGCACAACGGGCGATTGCAGAGGTTGAACTCAAGAAGTTTAATGCTCGGAGGGGTGCAGTGAAGTATCCCTGTCCGTGGGCTTGCTTCCTGCTCGCGGTCTGCGGCAACCTGGCCTTGTCTGCTTGGGCTGTGGTAACACCACGGAAACGCTTTGGGTTGGTTTTGGCTCATCTCCCTGTGTCAGGCAGGTTTTAATAAGCCGTGTTGGGGGTTTAGCCTGCTTTCCAAAGGAAACGAGCCTGACGCGAGCGCCCCGTCTACATGGGGCCGTGTTCTTTTTCCCCAGCGATATTTTTCTGCACCTCGCGGTCTGTAAAATGCCTTCCAGGCTTGGGAAAGCGGAGGGGTAGGGAGAGGCGAGAGGTGTGTTTTAGTATCGCGGCAAGGGACCAGCTGAGCTGTCGCCGCACCCCGTTGTGGCACGGCAGGGAGCAGGCGGGGAGGGAGACGTCGTGGGTGCTCCAGCAGAAGAAGCTTCACTTAGAATTTGCTCCTACATTGGTGTAAAGTGGTCCGAGACGCCCAGCCCCAGAAAGCCTCTGCCGTGATGAGTGCCACTGCTGATCGGAAAACTTCGCTGAAGTATTTATGTTTGCCTGGCAGGAGCCACGCTGCTGAGCAGCAGATCAGCTCACCTGGAAACAACGAGCCGACCGACGCTATTTAGTGTAAAGGGGAACCCGCAAAGATCTCTGCAATAAGAAATCCACCCTGCACAAACAAAAACTAAACAGGCCGATGGGAGCCGTGCAGGTTTTTCCCGGCTGCTCTGCAAACATTGAACACCCCTGTGAGGGATGGGAGCCTGACTCAGCGCAGCCGGGCTTACCGTCCGAACCACGGGGACCAGCACAGCCCAGACAAGGATACGGGCAGATCATGGGCGAGATGTTGCTGTATGAACAGTTGATAAAAGGCATTGTGCTGTTTCTCTCCCACCTGATCTGCTTCCTCCTCCCCAGCTCCTTTTGATGTTTGCTTTCACGGCGATTTCTTACAATGTGAGATTCATCGTGGTTTTAATGGTTTGGGGATGGTGTGGTTTTTCAAATGAACAGAACAAGGATGTAGAGGTCTGAAAGATGCCTCTGCTCTTTATCAGCGATTTCTTTCAAGTACTAAATTCTTTTTCTTTCCCTTTTTGTTCTGCAAAGGTGGATTCTTCCCCTGTGCTATTTATTAATTAAAAGTTCATTGGTAAAGAATAAGCATATTGTCCCGGCCGCGGTTTGATCTATTGTTATTAGGGCTCTGTGTTGTTACAGATGAGATCAAAGAATTTAATTTATGATGGGTGGATAGGTCAAGTTCAGTCGTCTGAAGCGAGCGCTGGGTAGAAAGCGTGGTCAGACAATAATGTCTTAAGCAGTAGCCCAGGCAATAAGCTTTTCCTTATAAATAATACAGCCCCACTTCCTTCATTTTTGACTCCAAGTCAAGCAGTCCTTTGGATATAAATATTTGAGGACAGCTGGTTGCAGTCTAGTAAACCCCCTCTGCCTTTGCTTGGTACAATATCCACAGGAGATAATATAACACCAGAGGAATCCGAGGCTTAAGATAAAGGAAAAACCCTGGGACCATGCCTGTGTGTTTCAGCCAGCCCGATTCACAGGTTTGCATCATGTCTGCATGCATGCTGGAACTTCCTATGACATTTCTAATGTGATTTTAAAATATCCCTGGAGCTTGCAGCGAGAAGCTCTAATTGAGACCTAAAGTTGATGCTGCAAAGTCTTAGTCACACCGTAATAACAAAAGGGGAATGGGGCGGGGGAACAAATTTATTGGGCCTGCTTATAGTCTCTAGCTGCAATATTTTCCTTGAACTCTGCTCAAAGAGGAATGGGTTGGATTATTTCCATTTCATCTTTATTTATTACACATCGGCGTGCAGCAGTGTTATGAAACCAAGAAAGACACCCACCTCTCCCCTGTGCCTGTGGAAACCATGAGGACTGGCTTGACATGCAAGATGAGTAACCTGGGAGCAGTTACTGGGCTCTACTATTAGTACGTGTCTATGAATGCGTGGTGAATGTAGCTGTAGATGTGGTTTGTGCTTTCCTTGTATTCTGCCCAGCTGGAGCTTGGAAGCTGGTTTGGGTGGGAACCACGTCTCCGTGGGTCTGTGTGGAGCGAGCTCAGCACACCACGGGCTGGTGGAAGAGGCAGCGTAGCCCGGGGCTATGGCTCGGCTTGTATTCAAGCAAAAGGAGATTTACTTTTGCCTCCGTCACTGGGCTCTGCCTCTCCGTGTATGTTTTTCTGTCCCAGCAAGGGCTGCGGTTTCTTTGGGCCAGGCAAACTCGTTACAAGACAGCTGAGCTGTAGCCTTGGCGTAAGAGCCAACGCAAAAATGGCACTGCTTTAAAAACCAAGAAAATCCCTGACCTGCTTCATGGAGGAGGAGGTAACAGCATCAGGGCTCTATGGATGGGTTTCCTTGGGTGAGCAGCCTCCGTGCCCTGATATAGCAGCTCAGCAGCTTGCCCAGAGGGTCTGTGTCTTCCCTGCTTGTGAAGCTCCGGGCTTGATCGAAATCCCCATCTAAAGACCCCAGGGTGCCCTCTGCCATATGGGGCTTCTGCTCCAGGTCCCTCTCTGTCCTGGCTGGCTATTTCTTCTCTGGTTTGGTGGCAGTTTCAGCTTGTCATGCTGATGGCTTCACCTCCTCTCTCTGTTTGCTCCTGTTCCCAAGCTGCGGCCTCCATTCCTCGGCTGTGTGTGGCATTGTGGCCACAACCAGGGAACGGATCTGGCGTTAACAAACAAACCTCATGGAAGTTACTCATAAATTGGGATGTTTTTGTGGGGTTATTCTGAAGCGAGAGCAGTTCCTCAGGCTGGTTCAGAGCGCGGCTGCGTGCAGAGCTGTGCTGGCGGGGCAGAGGGATGCTTGGGGCAGGGGGAGGGGGGATGCCTTGCACCCACATCTCAGCTGGGCTCCCACCCATGACACGGCATCGGGAGACTGGCTGCAAACCCTGTGTGGAACAGGAAGAGTTTCCTCCTCTGGCTGTGTTGGCGGAGTCACAGGATGGGCAGTGGCATTTCAGCTGTGACGCCACAATATTTTCAGTTCCTGATAACATCCTCAGTTCCTGATTTGCCCATTTTAGGGACTACTTTTTTTGTCACTGAGAGGTCAAACCCTGTCAGATGTGACTGCAGCTGGTACGGCTTTGTGCTGCTGCTTCGATTCAGGGAAGGTTTGGTCAGGGATGTCCTCCTATCACTCTGTTTTCTCCTTCATCCATACCTGCAGACTGCTAATCCACAGCAGTAACAGGGCGATACTGGAACAGACGATGCTCTTGAGGCATTTTTTTAACCCCATGAGAAGCTGTGAATATGTGATGCCTCGGCGTGTCCTTGTAAATCTTGCAACCCAAGAGTGAGATCGAGGAGACTTGTACAGTCCAGATGAGCCTCAGGGATGCTCGCAGAGGTTGTGTTGCTCATCCAAACCCAAGCCCCAAAACTCTTATAATTTTCCCATTATGGCTCTGTCTGCCAGTCAGCTTAGAAGCTTTAAAAGGGGAACTGGTGGGTGGTACAGTGTCTGCCTTAGTGTCTTCATCACATCACTGCCTCTTCATTTTCTGGAATAAAAGCTCAAGTTTTGATTTCTCATGACTTTATAATGTATCATCTTGGAAATCAATCTTCCCCCTTACTTAAGAACGCTGTCTAAAGTCGTCAGCTAGAAAGCATTCGGTGGCGACTACAAGAATCTTTTCAAACCCCACTCCCCTCTATGGTGGGTGAGAGGGACAAAGAAAAGCTTTTACAACTTCTTTTTTCTGTCAGTAAAATAAAAGCAGCCCCCTGAGAGGCATTAGTAACTGTTGAGAACCAATATTTAGACGTAGTAATTTATCTTCATGTTTATAGAAACCACAATTAAATATTTTTTAAAATGTCCAGAAAATTATAATTAGAGATTTGTAGCCAATTTTGGGGGGGGGAGGGAAAAGATTTTTAATGTCTAGGGGTTTGCAGTGTTTGTTTCTGTTGACTAATATATACAGTAAACTGCCCGAGTCCCGAGGTGACTCACGGGCTGTGCAGATGGTGAGCTTTCCTCCGGGCTCACTGAGTTAATTGAGTAGGAAGAGATGCTGTGTAACCACCTCCTCCGGTCCCATGTCCTCGTCCTCCCCTGCTGCAAAACCAGAGGGTGTGTGAAAACCCCTCCTGGAGACCCAGCTGCAGGAATATTGGGTTTTCCAGGCAATCGAGTTTTTGGGAAGCTTGCGCTCTGACCCAGTGTGAATGAAATGAGATTAGCTGGGGTCTTCTGGAGGCTGCCAAGGCAAAAGCCAAGCGGAGGATGCAAGCGTGTGGGAGGAGAGCAGCTCTTGGAGGACAAAGTAGCTTCTTTCAGGGTCGAGTCTCCTGGGGCCGGTTCCTACCCAGGAGCAGTCTTGGTGTGAGCAGCACTCTGCCTTCCTTTCGTTGTTGTGGCTGAGTATTTGCCACCTTCATGAAGATTTTGAAGAAAAGAAGTTAAAAAAAATCAGAAAAACAAACAAAAACCCCACCAAAAAAGCCCTAACCAAAAAAAACCCAAACCACCCACCAAAAGCCCCTTCCCCTGGGTGACCCCATTTGTTGCCTGTCCCTGCTGCTTTGACAGTCGTGCAGTGGCTTGCAGAATGCAAACACTGCGTGCAGTTCCCTGGAGGCCTCTTGTAAATTGATCTGGGACTGCTCGGATGAGGTGCTGCGGAGCTGTGGTCACTTCAGCTGACCTCTTCTGGCACCGTGTTTCGCAGGAACATGGAATAGTTTGGGTTGGGAGGGACCTTTAAAGGCCACCCAGTCCAACATCCCTGCAGTGAGCAGGGACATCTTCAACTCAATCAGGCAGCTCAGAGCCCCATCCAACCTGGCCTTGAATTTTTCCAGGGATGGGGCATCTCCCGCCTCTCTTGGCAACCTGTGCCAGCGTCTTCCAGTTTGCTTACCCAAACTGACCTCTTGGTTTAATTGTGCAGTACCCAGCAAGCTGAAATGTCCTCGTGCTTCATAGTCCTGATGACCATTGGTTTTGAAGGTAAATAGCCATTCTCTGGTCTTATGCTGAGGAGTAGCGCCCTTTACGCACGGTGCAGGGAATGAAAGCTCCTACGTAAGTGATGCTGACCACAAGCTGTGGTTGATCAGGTCCAGCCAAAGCGGAGGGTGACACCACGTTTGCTTTGGTTGAAGTCGTCTGCTAACGGTGCCGAACTGGAAACTGAGTTCCTACAAAGACCTGGCCCTGACTGTGAGTATCGAGCCTCTGAAAATCCTGGATCTATTATAGTACCTGTACTATGCAAAGCCTCTTCTTGGCGTGGGGATGGATGCGAGCTTGTAACAGTGTGCTCTCAGTTATAGATGTAATTTTATTTGCCTTTGTTAGAATCTTTAATATAAAACTCAGTAAAAAAACTTCTGTAATAAAAATGGCTCAGAGAAATAACAATAAACAGGTTTTATGATACGGAAGATGCATTAAAAAAAATCCTCCTAAGAAAAATGATCTTAAGAGTCTCAAAAAAATATGGAATATGGGAGATTTTTTTCCCTGCCCGCTCCAATCAAAGATGGGTGGTCTGCATGCCATGTGAGCTTCCTCGCTCTGTTCTTGTGGGCAGGAGAAGGGGAGCTGTGCTCTGTCTCAGTAATGAACTCTGACTGTCCAGGAAAGCATTTATTTTTGCAAAATTAAAATGGAGGGGGGCGGAGGTCAATGGATCTGTTTATAGCTATATAAAAAGGCAGAAAATTTAATGCTAACATATGTTCCTTCATGTTCCCAGAGCAAAAACATTTGCAGGATAGTAGTCCAGAGCGCAGGTGGTAAGCGATCAATACCTTTTTTTTTTTTTAAAGGATGGCAGGACAGCTCATGTGAGGGAGGAGGTGAAGGTGTAGAACCCCTATAGACACATTAGACTCATGTGTGGATACTGTAGGCATCGTATTACATAGACTTGAAGGGTCTGTACTCAGGTACCAGGATCTCTGAATTTAAGTCATCCTCTTAGCAAGTCACCAACTCAAAGTTATGTTCCCCTCTGCTTGTGTTTCTGCCTGCCATGGGCATTAATCATCCAGGCTGGGGTTTGTGCTGGGTTCTTGGTGCAGAGGTCACAGAATCACAGAATGGTAGGGGTTGGAAGGGACCTCTGTGGGTCATCTAGTCCAACCCTCCAAAGGTCCTCCTGAGCGCCTCTGGAGCCCAGGGCTGTGTTTCTGCATCTGCCCTCTCCTTACTGTAAGGTTTTGTTCAGCAAAAGGTGTCCACAATGAGCGTTGTGGCTTGGTCCTGAAGGGACGGGAGGACAACGTGTGCCATGGGAGCAATCAGTGGAAGACTGTGCAGGGGCTCCTCTCCAAGTCACGGTCATGTCTCCATGGTCAAGGAGAGTGAGTGATGTGATGGGTAGAGCAGTAGCGTGAGTGCCCTTGTGATTGCTGGATTCAGTTTAGGAGATCCTGGCTAAATGGCACGAATCATATACCCCTTCCAGTGTCACAGCTCCCAGTCTATAAAATGCTAAAATTCTTTATTTCTCTTCCTTAATGTTGTAGACTTTGGGGGTAAGGGACTGACTCTTGGCACGAGCTTTTAGCCTATGTTGCCCAAAAGCTACAGGCTCTTGTAGGCCACTAACCATGCACTACCATGATGATGATACCGAGACGCGACATCTCTCTTTACAGATATAGACTGTATATTTTTCTTTAAGGATAGACATGCTTAAAGGTAGTTCTTTCTTTGTTTAATCTCAAATATTTGACTGGCGATTACTTGTATCTTACACAGATTTCACTGGAAGTGTCCTCTGGTAGTTGTGTGAACATGAGATTTTCATCTTTTCTATTGCTATAAGTGATCGAATATAAACAAAACCCTATTTTCTGCCTTACCATGTTTTCTGAGGGGAAGTTTGGGGGCTGTTGGTGTGAGATCATCCCCTTTCAGAGGACAGTGAACTGGGCTATGAGACCACTATCTAAATACAGATGAGATAACTGGCAAGGCTCCGAGATACTGCTTCAGGACCTCATATATCCTCCCTGCCTTCAGGATCCAGGTGTTGCAAGTTACAGAGTTGATCCTGCTGACATCAGACAGGGTTTCCTCAATGCCAAAGACCAACAGAAAGATTGACCACAAAGATCCAGGACTTATAGGTGTGGTGATGATTTGGTTTGCAGGGCATGTAGTGCTGATGTTATCTTCCATGGAGAGGGAAGGTCCTAAGTGCTCATTGTATCAGGCCAATAGTTTGCTTTCCCGTTCAATCCAGGGCCAGGTACTCCACTATAACTCAGGAACTTTGGATCTGGGACTCACTGGTGCTTTGCTTCCTGTCCTCCCCACAAGACTCTCTAGGAGATGGTCTGGTGGGACCACAGGCAGGACTCAGATCAGTGTGGCAGGCTGGGCTATAGCGGAACCCTGCCTGTTTTCCCTTGGACCGTTGTCCATATTGACATTTTCATGGAGCGCTTCGATCATTGACAAATTGTTTTCTGCCAGAAATGTTCCATCAGAGAGTTTGCCAACCAATCTTAGGAGTAGGTTAACTAATAATTAATGATGCATTTTCTATATGCATTCCCACAGGACCCATTGCTGGTGGTTTGACTGAAAACATGAATGACTTAAGCTTTACTCCATCTCTGCAAGTTAGAGCAATATGTAATTTTTATTTTTTCCAATAACACCAGCAGTTTTTCAGACCTCTAGACTGGACACAACACAAGAAAACTCAAGAGGATCAAAACTCATCAGGAGCTTGTGTAGTGGTTCGGTGTGTGTCTTCTAGATCTTCGTCCGTTTTCCCCTAACTGTTAACAGAGCTGAATCTTTTCCCAGTGTAAATAGCAGGATCCCCCTATGCCATATACGAGGTCAGCTCCCATCCAGCCCCACTTCACGTCACACCTACACAAAGGCCACCGGAAGACCGGCTGAGCAAGTCTGTCTTGGACTGGGTGGAGTAAAGAGGGTTGGGGAAACTCAAACTCATTCCAAAATTTGAAGGCTTTCCTGATGTCTTTACTAGCAATATCTGTTTTAAAATTGAGTGAGCTCTGGCTTGGGCCTGTATCTGTTCCAGCTGTGGCATTATGGCACAGGGACAGAAGCGCACTTCTAGGTGTGAAATACTGCAAGGAGTGAGTTCATTTTGAACACAAGGGTGGCCTGGCAGCAAGCGATACCATGGAGAGAAGCTGTTAGACCAGGAAAGAGGCTGAACATTTCAACTGCAAATACATTTCAAGTTCTCTGGTTTTGAGAACGTTTCCTGGGTTTTTAATTTATCGGTTTGCTTGGTTTTGTAATGGGAACGATGGTGGTTACCTCACCGCTCTGGGCTCGCGCTGACAGGGGGCACTGGGGAAAGATCAATCACTGCTGTTGTTGAGGCTTCGCTGATAACCTCTGCCTGGGGCTGGATGAAGCTACAAACGCTGCCTGGTCTTCTGAGATGGGAAAGCGCTTTTTTTCCCTCTGTTTTATGTAGTTTCTTAATGTATGTTGATGCTGTATGTTATTAAAATCGATTACCTCCTTCATTTATTTCCTTTCCTCTGGACTCAATTACTTTGCATCTCTCTCTCTCTCTTTTTTTTTTTTTTTTTTTTTTTTTTTTTTTT
>Ga0065711_1033068_pt1 | contig 26163 bp, 12 predicted proteins | sample Hoacrofraction12_FD_59098 | JGI IMG/M metagenome (GOLD analysis project Ga0065711, IMG submission 59098) | Hoatzin crop microbial communities from Cojedes, Venezuela - Epithelial fraction 12 v2 (version 2) | ecosystem: Host-associated > Birds > Digestive system > Esophagus > Crop | place... | reverse complement strand
CCCAGGGCGGCGGGGCACAGCCGCGAAACCCCGATCCCCGGGGCGGCCCGCGGCCGGTCCCTGCCGGCCCCCTGACCCGTTTACACGGCGGCGACGGCCGGGCGTGCGGCCCGGGGCCCGGCTCGTTGGCGTTGGGGCACAGCGCGCTGCTCCTCCGCGCCGGCTCTGTCGCCGAGAGCCGCTGTGCGGGTCGCGATACACCGCCGCGATTCCTACGGAGCGGCTAACGGCGGCCGCGCGAGGCGAACGGCGTGTGCCGGCCCGGTGCCGCGCAGGGCTCTGCTCGCCCCGTCGGCCCTGGCCCGGGCGCTGCCATTGCGGGGGGTGTCCGGGCGTCTGGGGCTGCTGCCTCTGTTCTGCCGTCTGGTTTTATTTTTTGTGTTATGGTGCAGACTTAATCCCCGCAGGCTGTTGCCCTGAGGTGCGTTGAGGGCGTTCGGATACCGAATAAGCGTAACCGCTGCCACACGTAGCGTTCCTTCCCTCATTAAAACAAAAACCTGCTTGTGCGTTCGCTGCTCTCCCATTCTGGAGAAGTCACCTCATGCAGCCGTCCATGTAAGGTTAGTGCTGGGGAGCAGCCGACGGTGACTTTTGTTGAGGTGGAGGAAGACTTTCCAAGCCTGGCACTACAGAAATTGCCACTTCCTTTGCTGATGCCGTTGTGCTGCGTGGAGGGGTGGAGAGACGGAAGAATCCGTGGGAGATCTCTCTGAGCGTCAGGCTCAGGGCTTACGGTTAGGGTTCTTGCCTGTAGTGGGTCAGTGCTGGTCTGGGGGGCTTAGGAGCAGCTGAGCGAAGAAATGGCCTCTGGCTGGATGATCTGGATGTACAGAAACTGACTGTCGGTTAGGGCCGGCTTTGGTTACAAGCTCTGAAAGTTACAAGGTAACTGAGCTTAAAAAAAAAAAAGGGTAAACAAGACTTTCTGTGTATAACTAAGAACTTACTTGAAACAGATTTCCCAATAGCTATGCTAATACCTCTTTCTGCATTTCTTGTGGAGGATGTGCTTATTCTACTTATTTTTCACTGTCACATTTTCAGCACGTGTGTTCGGGTTGGGCGTAGTGCAGGGGTGTGTTTGGTAAAAACAACTCACCGCATGAGAATTCACTACTTTAATCATGGGAATATTTCTACTGGTCTAAGAGTCTGTGAAAGCTTACTTGCAATGAACTAGATTTGGTTAGATTTAAGTTGGCAGTGTCCCTTTAAACCAGCCAAAAGTCTGCTACGTGTTTGTCTGCAGCTGAAAATGCAGAAGTCACATTGCAGTTAAGAAAATGGATATGTTTGTATTTAGCTTGCAGCTTGCTGAAGGACTCATGTCCGAGAACACAGATGGATATAGCTCGATATATTAGACTTGTATTCATTCATATCGTAAATTACAGTTGGAAGGTACACCTTATATCTGACTGGTGAAGTCGGAAATCCTTTAGTTCTTAAATTAATGGACAGGGGAACTCCTCTGAAATGTTACAGGACAACCATAAGGATTTTTTTTTCAACAGTTATTTTTAAGTGTTTGTGCAGGAAAAATAACTAAGAGTTATGCTGATTATGAATGATTTATATCTGAATTTCATTTTTCAGTAAACTTGAATACAAATCCTGTTCCTGGCTAATCCCGTGTCTTAAGAAAGGATCTGTAAATACTATGTGACTATATGTTCCCAATATAAACCTAAACACAGCTGGTTGAGGACAGGATGACATTTTATTCTAAGGTTTCTTGATTTCTCTGGTTTTCAAATATCCTGCAAACATGCCTCGTGTGAGAAATCTTAGTTATTTTGCAGTTGCAGGTCTCCTTTGGTACGGACTGCAGCACTGTTAGAGCTTGAGTTACTGTTGTACACATGGTAGTGCAGAGCTGATGACGTTGCTTTTGGAGAAACCTGAAGCAGAATTGGTCCTTAGTTGGATGTACTTGCTCTCATGTTGAAGGATTTCAAAATGACTTCTCAGTTGCTTAAGTAATCCATGAACGGATTAGTTTTGTTTTTTTTTTTTCTCCTTTGCAAACACAAGGGCTGTCTTGCCAATGTAATCTTAGAGTAGTATTCAGGGTAGCTCTAGGTAAAGGGAGGGGGAGAACTGTTGGTGCTGCCACTGTCTTTGGTAGAGACAAAAAACTTCTGCTCTCTTTGGACTGCGTCACAGGAAGCTGCCTGTGAGACCAACAGCAGAGCCTGTGTGTGGACTTTCTTTGGTGTTACGGCTTTTGTGCTGTTACTGTAGAGAAGGCTTGGGCAGCGGTGGTGACTGGTTGGTCAAAACTCATTTCTGCCATGCAACTTCCAGCCCTGATGTTTTAGGAGTCTGTTCTCTGCCAGTTGATCTACATCTTGGTAGCCTGGGGCGGAAAAATCCTTTCATTTACAGCTGAAGACAAGGCTACACTAAAATCTTCCATCAGTGTAGCTGCTGATCAGGGGTATGATGTGTTGTATGTAAGGCCTTCGCACAGATTCCATTATAGCAGTAAAGCAAGTGCGTGCCGTTAGGGCTTGTCTTAACACTCTGGTCTGTTGTTGATGTACGGGTGTGAAATGTAGCTTTGCCAATGTACTGTGTGGCTGTTCTAATACTGCTGAGATATTCCTAGTGCGGATGTGATCCAAGAGAGTTTTCCTGGGCAAGTGCTTTTGCAGTAGCAGATCCTGACAATCATCTCACCTTTCATGTAAGCTACATTAAATAAGCTATTTCATGTAAGGGGAGGAGGGGGAAGTTCCCACTGGTAGATGCAGGAGGTGTTTTTTTTACCTGAGCTCCATCAGGGGAGCCTGGCTTGCATTTTCTTAGGTTTCGCAGCAGCACTGGAGCTTAGAACTGACCTTAGCCTTGCAAACTAGCAGGATGTAACTGAAATGTCAGCTACAGAGATGCTGCTCTTAATTTGATAGGTGGAAATAAAGCAGCAATGATACTGTTCATGCTGCTATTTGGAAATGGTGTGATAAGATACAAGAGGCAGGCACTGTTTATTTACTAGGAGTGGAGTCCAAAACAGTGGAGACAGAGCGAGAGGTAAGGTAGCATAGGAACATCAAATCACCACCCTTTCCTTCCTTTTTCTTCCCCTCCCTCCCCCAGCTGAATGACATCTGTTGTAATTGCACGAGGGAGAGGGAGAGAGGGAAAAGTGCATCTGGGAGAACTCAAGAACATACACTCTGAGGAATGAGATCTGCATGTAGACAGTGTTTGTGAACAGTATGAAAACATGTGGATTCCAACCGAGTGGGACAGACAGTCACCAAGTTATTTGTTGTCGGTTCCTGCAGTCTCCTCCTAATTTTGAGGTAGTCGGAACAGGTAGTTGATAGGGCTCTAACAGTATTTGGTTTCTTTGTGTAAACAGTAAACTGACATGGAACATAGCTCTTCACATTCTCCTGCTTGTATTGTATCTTGATTTGAAGAGGCCTTTTGATGCTCTCGTATATGGAGTGGCTTGTGATAGAAATTCAGTGCCCAGATATGCGAAAACAATTTAAGAAAAGGAAGGTTGCTCACCTGCGTGAGCAACCTCTCCTCTGACACTCCCTCCTCCCCTTTTTCTTTTAAAGTTTAATCAAGCAGTAATTATTTGGCTTGGTAGCAAGAGGAAACTGAAGGATGTTTTTCTTTCTTTTCTGAGGTCTTGAAATTGACCCGATTCAAAAGCATTCGGTGGGACTAGGAAAGGAAATGCAAGTTCTTGCTCTTCATAGACAGCAGTAAATTAACAATAGAATTATTTCAGTTTCAGGAAAGAGAAACCTATTTCACCCCACGCTTCCTAAGGAGAGTTCATAACTTTTCTGCTAAAGGTGTGCAGTAGCAGCGTAGCTTCTTGCTGAAGACAGAAACCTGATTGCTCCAATAGAGATCAACTGTTCTGCAGCTGCTATTTTTGCAATAGACAACATGAGAAACTGCATTTCATTGTTGAGAAGGGGCACTGAAGAAAACTATGGAAATGGCAAGGAAAACCTTTTTACTACATTCCTGTCTCTCAGCCTGTCATCTCTGCCTTCTCCCCAGATCTTTATCTGGGTTATATGTTAGCCTTTTTCATTCTTCCTCCACAATGTCTTTGAGATACGATCTTTTGTGTCTAGCCACATGGTTAAAACTAGTCTAGGCTGCCTTCACTTTGTGTCTGGATTTCTTTTTGACACTCAACTGTTCAAAACAATGACCGTTTTTACTGAAAGTGCTTTTTTGTCTGCTGTTAAGACTTTTAGAAAATTATTCCTATGTGGGGTTCTGCAACTACAGACAGAAGCTAAGTTTCTTCTTGGTCCTTCTCTACTGTCGTCTTGAGGGGCATGCTGTGGAGAATTGGACATGCAGTCCCACCTGTTACTGCTGTTAACTTTTAGACATTCACTAAAGCCTTGTTGTGGTCTTTCTTTACCTTGCTCATCCTGAAAGAGGAGTGGCAGATGGATGCTTTTCACCTATCATGAAGAAGAGTCCCATAAACATCTACGGAGCTACCTCATCTTCTGCCTTCAGAACTTCAGAGAGGTTCTTAATGCCCTCCCCTGCCATAAGATGACTGAACCAGAACGGTCCAGCACTGGACTAAGTAGGCCACTGCTTGTCTTTATGAGTGTTTTTGCCTTTTTGCTGTGCTCTCTTCTTCCATGGGATCCACTGGTCCAGCAATGGTCTCGTCCTATGAGTTGGAGTCTCTGTGTGCAAGAGGTGTGTTTTCTTGTTGAACTCCTATGTAGCATTTAAATACTGGAGTTCTGGTTTTGACTGGTGATCTCAAACGTTATTGTAGGATACAAAAAGAAGGTAAAATCTTGCAGTTTTCTGTGCTGTTTCCAACATATTTATCTTATGGTATGAGTCTTTTGCTGTGTTTGCCTACATTAGGATTCCAGTTGTACAGCTTAATTAAAATCTGGGAAATAACCCCCTTATTGCATCAACTTCCTCTTTGGCCAGTAGGAAAATTGTTCTGTATTACTGCTTTCTGCCCTGCTGTTTGGAAATAATTCCTCTGAATCTGCAATGCTTTGAAGTGAGGCAAGGCTTTCTGGGAGCTGGTGTATTTGAGGGAAAAGGACATTTCAGTGCATGGAAGACTTTTAATAAATCTCTTCCTTTCAAGCTTTACTTAGTTCTATCCTTTATCATCATGGCTGCAGTATTCTTTGGAGTGAACTTTGGACAGCGCGTCTGAGGAAGCCTTAGGGTATAACCTCCTATTCATCTAAGTAACTTTTGAACTAAGGTGACTTAATGGAGAGTATGACTTTTATAGTGACCTCCCTTTAAATTATAAAGATCTCTTTAGCCTGAGTCTGTGAGGAGACTTCTCACTCAAAGTTAAAATGTATGCAAAACAGCAGCATTTTTGTGGGATCATATCTCTGCCATGCAAGTAAAAGTGCTTGTAGCCACATGAGCCCTATCTAACGTGTCTGTCTCTTTATGGCCTTGGTGGAACTGCCTTGGTTTAATGGGATGGTTGGGAGGCCCTTCTTGCCCTTCTCTTAGTCTTTCTAAATATGCTGTGTATACTAACACAACCATTAAAAACAACTTCTCTTGTCAGGTCCTGTAAAAAGGATAGCATAAACTCTGCTCCATTTTTGTGAGATACTGCAGCTTGTAGCCATTTGCACTGTTTAACACTTGCTTACATTTTTTCAGGGTTCAGTGAAGAAATGAATCTCAAGGCAACGAGAAACCAAATGTGGCTCCAACCCAGTTAAAGAGTGCAAAGCCATTTGATAGCCATCCAGTGATACCCGTGTAATAGACTACTCTGGATCTCGTGTTGAGAAGTGTATTCCAACACTTGCAACATCATGGTTATGTGACTGAAGAAACGAAGGGGAGGGCAGTAGACTTTCTCATCTCCTTTGTTGTGTGGTGATCTGCACAAAAATGTGGAATGGAGGCAGGTGTTTGCTTAGAAGTCTTGCTTTAAACAGTCAAATCCAAGAATGTTTCGCTAATTTTTTTTTTGGTAGGGGAAAGTTATTTCTTAATAACAGTCTTGTACATTTTGTATGGTACTCCATCTGCTATAAACAGTTCTGCTCAGTTTGAGAAAGAAAAGCCAAATTAGACTGTGTCAGGAAGGGTAAGCAGTTTTGGGAAGCGTGGCATGCTTTTAGTTCACTTACCCACGCTAAATCATTAATTAAATAAGGCTCCCATTCAGAATTCCCTAGAGCTGTGCCTCTTTCTGCGTTGATTGAAGAAAGACTGGTTTGGAGTTAGCCTTTGTGTATAGTTTCCTTAAACACTTATAGAGCCTGGGACAGCCAGTGCCTTGCACCTGGTATTTCAAGTTACTTCTAGCTCTTGTGTCATTTGTCTTGCTGCTTATAAACAGAGTCTAAGCATACTGTGGTCTTTCCAGGGAGAGCAGGACTGCTTGCACATCCAGGAAATATAGGAAAAGGCTGAGTGCCAGTGATACCTGGTCTGCTTCCAGTACTTCAGAAAGAGAGGAGTTTGTACACGTGAAAACGGAGGAGCTATCCAGAAGATGACAGTATCAGATCTCCACTAATAATTCTCCACAGTGATGGTATTCAGTGTCCCTTCAGAGAGAAAAGACAGATGGGCCACAGCTGAGCCCATCATTGTACGTTATACTTGTCTTGTTGCTTTTGTGTTACGTATAGTGCCTGTTGCATTACACATGCCTGGAGACCCACCCAGGACTCTGCTCTGCCAAACATTGTATTAAAACATAGTAAAGAAGTCTATGCTCTAAGGTTATGTTTTATTTGTTTGCTTAAAGAAAGTAGATGAGAGTGGAAGAAAGCAGATATGATTTTTCTGTTGATGTTTAGAATGGCAAATGCTGGAAAGTTTTGAGTTCAGTATATTGAATAGAATACGATTTGGCAGTGGATTTGTTTCAGGATGTGAAACAAAATCATTCAAATCATTCAGTGGGACACTTCTAAAGCTGTGAAATATAAACTTTGTGGGCTTATGAGGAGGTATGTATCTGTGAGAGGTATGTATTTGTGCCATCTGGGAACCTTTGTTTTGGAATAATCAGTCTGCATTCAGGGCAGATGTCCCTGGCATATCCTCCTTCATCTCTAGCTCCACTGAACACCATCAGGCTTCATGTCATTGAGTGGACTTGCTTCTGAACTGTCCCTCAGAGACCTCTCTGTGCTCATATCATGCTTGTTCCCATTTCCCTGGTCTTGTATCCTACACAGACAGTAAGTGATGGGGCTTAGTAAAATCAGAAGAGGGGTTAGATATTCCAGGTGGCCAGCTTGTACGCTGAGCCAATTCCACAGTCTGCTGAGACAATCCTTCATAAAGTTGTGGTCATGAGTGTATTCGCAGTGTGATTCACAAGGGGAAGGAGGAGTCTCTTGATCCATGTTCACTCTAGGACAGGAGTGAGATCTTTGTTGATGAGTATGCTGTGTGTGCACCATGTAGCCCCTCTCATCTCCTCCAGGTCTGCTTGTTTTGTTTTTGACTGTACTTTTCCCTCCCATCTCTTTGTACCTTTCCCACCCAGTGCCTTCCTGAGATGCAGAACCTTCTTCTGGACACGGTCTGGGAATTGAACATGGCATCCCAGGCGGTGGACTATGTTTCTGGTATCTTATCCTTGCATCTCAGGGCATGGTGCCACTGGAAGACTGGCTTTTTGGGTGAAAACTGCTTTTTACAGAGAGTAAAGTGCGCTGTTCAGGTTCATTATTCAGTGTTCCTTATGGTTTGCTTCTCCTACAGGTTTTCCTTGCTTTAATCCACTGCCTTCTCTTTCTGTTTCATGTTCCCCACAGGCATTTATTTTTTTCCATCCTGGATGTTTACTGTCTTACCCTTCTTTGGTGCGTGGAGGAGAAACTACTGAATTTTGTTAGTAATACCTGTAAGCCTGTTCTTCGCAGGCGGAAACAGTAGGAATGTAGAACGAGTCCAGGGCACGTCTCGTGGACTGGATTAGCTGTGCAGTTTGCTGCATTATTTTATTGGAGAGGAATCAGTTAATGTTAATTTAGAAATGGTATAGTCTCAACTGTGATCTAAAACAGCTAGAATGCTTAGAGAGCATCACTTGAGATGTTTGCTTCCTCTGTAGGAGAATTCTTCTGCTAATGTGCCCTTTTGTGGATGATTGTCTAGATGTCTCATCAGCCTGGAGAGGCTTGTTTTTAGTGCTATGTGCTCTCTGGAGTTTATTTTTAAATACTTACTGAAGCAACAGTCTTCTAAAATGCCGCAGTGCTAGGATAGAAGGAATTAAAATGTTTAGTAATCCTCTGAAAGGGTCAATTGAAAAAACACATTCATCTTTTCTGTAAGGCTAGCTGAAAGTGTTGGTGAAACTGTGTTTTGGAAGATGACTTATTTACTTCATAATTTTCTTCCTCAAAACTCCTCTACTCTAAATTGTGGACATTCACAAGCTGAAATATTGTTAAAAACAAGTGGGTTTTTTTTTTCAGGGACTGCTGTGCACTATCCTTCATTCTCTGCTATGGAAAGATGACTTATTTTCACCTGTGATGAATTCTGCCATTTTAAGATGGGCTGCATCTTCAGATAGTGACCTTGAAACTGTAGCTTCCATGGAGCGATAATGTTCTATTACACGAGCAAAATTACTTTACTTCTTTGAGGAGAAGCATTTTGTAAGTCTTCCTCCTTTGTGTCAAAAACCGGGGGACTTCACTGTTTACCTTCTGCCAGGAAGTTTCAAAGAAAATGTTTTTCAAGAGGTCAGATTTCCTTATTGCATTGTACTCCTGCAGCATTGTAGTGCTTCTACTTTATATAATTTTCTTTCTTAATCTTAACATCTTCAGATGAATTGTCAGTACAACAATTATACTTAATGAAGTTATTGTATTCATTTGAAATTATATCATGTCACTGATAAACCAGGTGATTAATCAAATGTTGCAGAATGTCACCTGGGTTGTCTTTTTCCAAGTCCCCATTCCTTTGCTGCTCTATTCCTGTACTCTTCAGCTATCACAAAAGGCCCTTTGTTGTTCATTTGACTGTTAAACTATGCTTATTTTATGCTTCATCAAACTCTCAATGAGCTCAAGGTTTGTAATATCAAAAGTCTGGATCTCCCAGGGTGAGAGAAGCTAACAGGTTTCATAAAGCTATAGGGATCAACTGCCTACAGGAAAACATCCGAGGCAGTCAAGGCTTTTTTGATGGTGGAGGACAGTGGTGGCGAATTCTTTATTTGCATTTCTGCAAACCATGATGGTAACTTGCAGGCACCGTGCTTCTCACAGTTGGCATCTGCTGGTGAACATGGCTACCGGGCATAGTGCTTTGGTTCTAGACTTTTAAGAAAGCAAGGATTTTCAGACACATGAAGTACAACAAAGCTGAAAGAGAGGCTAGTGAAAAGGAGGAAAGGCCAAGACAGCTGAGTAGGTTCCAGATGGGTAGGTCAGACCTGACCCAGCAGGCCAGTGCCTGCCTCACGCTAGCTGGTCTCGGCTTTTCCTTTTGCAGTTGGTGTCACAACAGAAGTGGATCTTGAAGGGAAGACTGGAAATGGACTGGGAATGAAGTGCTGTGAGATAAGTGCAGTAAATTGAGTGTTAGTTTCTTCTGTTGGATTTGAGGCTGAATTGCTTTACAATGCTGTGCTAATTACAGCACTTCAGGAAATGAGTCACAAGAGTGGGTAGCTGAGCGTGGTCCTTCTAACAGCTGTCTTAGCTTAAGCTAGGTTGACTTATTTACTAGAATTGTGCTTCCTTTGCTACAATGGCAGATGCAAATGCTCAGTTTTAATTCCTATGACTTGACTGAATGGAGTCCTCTGACACCTGACGGAAGAATGGGAGCAGCCTTCAGCCAGTCTACAAAGTCAGACACTTTGACTTGTATTCAGAAAAGTTTCTTTGCAGTGGTATGGGCTAGAAAGTTTTTTCAGTGCTGTACATTAAATGCTGGGCCGTGTAGCACAGTCATGACATTTAGTGTTCATTTACACTGCGTATTGCACAGTTTTACTGGGGTTTGCTGCTTGCTTCATCGTGTAGACTCCAATATGGAGGCAATATCCTTAATAAGTATCAGGGAATCTGACAGCAAGTAGATTCTGTGATCCTGTCCTTAAATGCAGTAATGACTTAAATAATCTATTTTTTCCAGTTATAAAAAAACCGACATGCTTCTCTTTCCCCAGGTAGAAATGCAGAAGATACTAATGTTCCCATTTGATGGGGGAGCTCCTGCTGTGCAAAACTGTAGTAGCTGTGACATATTGGAGTTTATACCACAGTTATGCATAGCAATTGTGTGCAGTGTTTATGAAGTTTCAGTTACGACAGCAAAAGTGGTGGCAAGAACAAGGTCATGGGTGTGAGATTAACTTGCATACAGCAGTCCTTGTTGTGGAAAGGAATGTTGGGCAGGCATGAACTTTTTATAACCTGATAATATTCAGGTACTGCAGAAAAATTCTCCTTTCTATGAAGGTCTTAAATGTGGTGGGGATAAGAACCCTGGCCGCCTCCTTCAACTCTGGGTTCAAAGGGGCTTTTCTTTAGAGGTGGATGGGGGAAAAAACGTGATGGGCTCACCAGGCTTTAGGTAAGCATGTTCTAGTTTGTGACAACTTACTAGAGCACTGAAACTTAGCAGCAGCCCACGTGGTGAGCGTGTCCTCATCTGCAGGATCTAGTTGTAGTGTCTTGGAATGGATATGGGAGGCTAGTGGTGGAAATGAGCTATGACCTTCCCTCCCAGGCAAAGCCCTGACTGTAAGGAGTTAAAACTTGGAGAGGAATGAACTGAGGTCAGCAGCATGAATACTCAGTTCAGTAAATAATTTTCTTTGTATACTGACTCCATTCTTTCACTCATTATTTGCTCCGCTTATTCTTTTCCCTTCCTACACACACACATGCACTCATGTGCCTGTGCACAATTTTTCTGGCTTTATTATTCTCTCTTGCCCTAGTTATCACCTTCCAGTGGCCACTTGTCACTGTGACCCACCCTCTGGCTAAGGGAGTGGTAGGTGGTAGGTTTACTGTGAAAGAACCACCCTCCATCTGGGATGGACACATATGTTCGGCTTAGAAGATGCAAGGCTGTTTTCCAGCTGCTCCTGTGAGTCTGCTTGCTCTGAGCACTGCAGTGGCTGTACAGAATGCAGCACACCGGAGGGAGAAAGCTGATCAGCCATACACAGAAGAATTAAGAGCTGTTGCCCACCTTTTTTTCACCCTTGGTGGCAGGCTGTGAGCTCCTGGGTGAGTAAACATCTGGTATGTGGCATGAGTTGTTCCAGGATTGGTGGGGAAATTTGTGAAATAGCGATGCTGTTACTGAGAATTTGGGTAAATGTAGGACGAAGCATTGGTTAATGCTACAGTCTGCAAAACATAGCAGGCTTTGATGCTAGTGCTTGGACATGATGCTATGAAAAGAGAAGAAGCTTTTAAGGGTCTTGTGTCTGAGGATCCACAGAAACCAGCTAGAGGAAAAAGTAGGATTTGGGGGGGTCGAGTGACCTTGAATGTGTGCTCCAGTGAAACAATCCATAGAAGACTGGTATTTAGGAGAATATTTTCTTGGAGGCCCTTTTGTTAGGGGGAAGCAGTTTAAATGTTCTGCATTGGTTCAGAGATCCATTTTGATTTTTCAGTGAAAGTGTAATAGCTGCCACTTGTCACCTTTGTATGTGATCTTGTTAATGCTGCTCTCCCCAGGCTCTTGGAAGATGTGCTGAATCTCTTTTTGTGGGTATTAAATTCACTTTTAAAAGCCTCACAGACAGGATGAAATAGATGCTTAGCAGGCATACTGTAGCATGGCAACTATAGAGAAGACAGCCCATGTATAATCATAAGCATACACTTTTGGGTTGGGGGGGGGAGCTTTGGGTCTGCACCACTCTAGTGATCTACAGGCCAATAATTCTTGCCTGCTGTTGGAGCACAGCCTCTGTGTTCCTTCCCTTTCCCTTAGGGCATTGTTGTCTGCTTCATTCTTCTGAGATTTTTGTGCTTTTCATTGTGTTTTCTTAAATAAAAAGGCAACTCTAGAAACAAACAAACAAAATTCCTTTCTTGTCTGACTTGTGCTTTTCACTTATAAAAATGTTTTTCCTTTCCCTGGTATGGCAGCATTATTAAAACCAGGACTTTTCCCAGCTCTATTAACTGCAGAGCCAGTCGGGTAAAGTGAATATAGTGCTTGCTCCCCTTGGTTTAAATATTGATAGTAGTGAACTTACAGATCTGAAGATTCTAAATCAAGACAACTGTTCATTGTTCTCTAAACAGACTTTAGATACAGCTTTGCTATAGCTGCATTGTTCAGTGAAGTGCGTTCCTTTTCAGTAAATAGACAGGCTTTAAGGCCCTCAGGTTCTTCAGATCTGAAACAATAGAAGCCATCATTAAAGCTAAATACAACAGGAGAACAATTGCAAACAGGGGATTTTTGGGAGCGTCTTGGGCAGTGCCCCTACCTCCAGCTGCTTGGTTTTTTTAACCTAGGGTGCTGTGTCCCCTGCTCCTCCTTGTCACGCAGCACAGCTGTCTGGGTGTGCATAAAGAGTCTGATCAGAAAACTCATCTGGGTTTAAAAATAGCGTTGTTGGAATAAAAGACAGTGAACCTGGTCAGGTTTACTGTGGAGTCCTGTAGCTGTTGTAATGGCATTACTAGTCAGGTGGGAATAATTCGGTGGTAAAATGAAGATGGGGCTACTATCAGTGCTTACTGGGGTGTGGGAAGAAGCACAGTGAATAACAAAGAAAAGTTATTGCGTGGTGGTCTTGTATTTGGGAGGACGTACTTGATACCTGTGGAGGAAAGAGAGGAACATTTTCAAGAGAAGCATTAAAAGGCTCTCGCTTCTGTGAAAGAGAGAGGCAACAGATGCAAGTTGATAAAGGAGAGAAAATACAGCTAATGGTTGGATGAGGTGCCATAGAATCACTATTTCTGTTGAACCATTATTATTTTTCTGGTGTAGTGTTTTGGTTCCTAGGCTTGTGTTCTGACAGTGTTCTGTGTCTCCAGGGCCCCGGCTGAGACAGATGGAGCAGTACTGCTGGGAGAATGTCATTGTTCTGTTAGCTGCTTTCTGCTTTCCCTTGTAGCTCAGTGAGCTAACTTCTTCATGTGTGCTTGTGCACTTGAACATGGTCCCTTCTCCTGCCTATATCAACTGGTGTTATAAAGAAAAATTGCCTCTTCCTGTGCATGACCTCATAATATTTGTACGAGCATAATATATGCTGGTTGCTTGTTCTTAATTACTACTGAATACGCGGAAAAACCCAAGGCTACTAATAATTGAAGAAAGGACTGCATTTTCCTGTTATCTGGTGATTAGGAGCAGCTTGGTCATTAGGAGCAGCTTGGTTAAATGGCTGGAACACTAAAAAACTGTGGGGTTGGGAGGGGTAAAGCTAGTTTTCAGATTAATATTCCAGGTACCCATTCTGGGTTGCACTGAGATGTTTCTAGCCATGTAGCTCCTCTTGATGATTCTTTCAAAGGACTTTGCACTGGTTCAGAAGGCCACCTTTTACTGTAGTGTGACCTCAGGATGGTGCTTTTGTGTAAAAACACATAGGGGCTGACTGTACATTGGGACTTGTTTGTGAAGTGGTTGGGTGCAATTGATTTCAACGCTCCCTGTACTCGGAGAATGAAAGGAGGTGATTTGTCGCACTGCTTAAAGATGAGCAGCCACTTTCAGGGATGGAGTTTCTTACCTCTCTGCAGAGAGACTGGAAATAAGATGCCCTGCCTTTTCTGTGAAGGAGGAGTGTAAACCAGGTGGAGTCAGTCTAGTCTTAAAATAAATGCTAGTGAAAAATCAGAGGTCCTAACCTTGACAGGTCTGAATGTTACTCAGCTATACAAAGCCTGAAAGAGAAAATGAAAGGAAGTAAAACTGGAAAGAAAGGGCCCAGCTGTCTTTCCTGTTTCACAGAACTTGCATACGAACCGGGGTGCAGTGTGCAGGAGAATGATATTGATAGTTGTTTTTCTGTCTTTCTCCTGTACTTTGTTCCCTAGATAGGCATTTGCAGCATTGCAGGATTTCTGTCTGTAGCCTGTTCTTATCTAGGAAAGTAGCATTACCTTTTAAACCCGCGAAAATGCTATTGATCTAGTGTTACACTGTAGTTCTTTCATCTCTAGCTGTTCTGGCCATTTTACAAAAGGAATGAAAGTCTGTGTCCCCTCAGTCTTTGAAGGAAGATAAATGAAATGCAGTGCTATTGTATTGTAGTTGACCTTCATAAGCTTAGACACAGCTAGAAGAAGAATCTAGGTCTCTTCCTGTTCCTGGGATCAGTATGTTAAGAGGGAACTTTTCACCCTCTCTCCTACGAGGACAGGCCAAGAGAGTTGGGGCTGTTCAGCCTGGAGAAGAGAAGGCTGCAGGGAGACCTTAGAGCAGCCTTCCAGTACCTAAAGGGGGCCTATAGGACGGATGGGGAAAATCTTTTTCACAAGGCCTGTTGTGACAGGACAAGGGGTAATGGTTTTAAACTAAGGGAGGGTAGATTTAGACTGGATATAAGGAAGAAATTTTTTACGATGGGGATGCTGAAACACTGGCACAGGTTGCCCAGAGAGGTGGTGGAGACCCCATCCCTGGAAACATTCAAGGCCAGGTTGGATGGGGCTCTGGATGGATGATGTCCCTGCTTGCAGGGGGGTTGGGCTAGATGACATCTAAAAGTCCCTTCCAACCCTAAGCATTCTATGATTCTGTCATCTTGCAGATGTGATGTATACATGTTTGTGAGCATGAATAGCAACTAATGAATATGTATATATATACACTAATGAAGCCCTACCTCTGTTTTTACATATGCATGTGGGTATGGATTTGCTAGATACCAGCATGGGTGTGAATAGATGCGGGCCTGGGAAAACTGTGATAGCTTGTAACTGTGGTGCTTGGCACATACAGTGTATACAAACATGGACTTGCAGAACAGTATCAAAAAGCAGAATAAAAATTTCTACCTTCCCAAAAGAATCATGAACCCTAGGGATGTGTTTAAGCATAACTACCACTTGCTGAAAATCTTAATAAAAACCTTCTACTTCCTGTCTTTGGTAACTTTTTGAATGGGAACCACTGTTGTGTGACACTGTTTATATCCCAAAGTAGGCAAGCCTGGTAATGCTATAGACAGGGGAGTGAACGGTGTTAGAGTGAACCTGAGAACCCTTTTTAATATACTCTGCAATTTAGAATTTTGGTGGCTGGTGGTGAAGTTGACAGTTTCGTTGGACTGCACGTTGGGAGTTATTTCTAGGGATGTATGCATTGAGCCTGTTCTGTGAGAGGTGCCCCCTCCCTCTGTGCTTGCTTTTTTTAAGAGACTTATGGTTCATAGTTAAGTTGCAAAATCTGATCTGCTAAAAGTTGGTGTTTAGTTATGAGAATGCTTCTGAAATTAATAGTGTATTTTATTTGCCTACCTACAGCGTTACTGAAGCCCCTCCTTGACACCTGTAGTGTTTCTGAAATTTCCGTCCTACCTGACCGTCTCCATGAGCCACTTCTGTTCCTTTAACAAAATTATGTTGTAGCAAGAGCCTCGGTATTTGATTCTGGTATCATTTTGTTGGTGCAACTATCATTCTCATTTAAATGTGGGAAGGCTGCTGATTCATAGGAGGGAACACAGCCTCAGGTAAATGCTATGAATTTAGTATGGAGTCTTGATAATTTGAGAATTGGGAATACAGCATTCTGTTCTCTTATTGTCTGTTTCTTGGTAGTCTTGTTTTTAAAAGGTGTTTGGCCTTTTCTGAGGACTGACTTAATGGTGGCAGCCTGTTTTGCTTGTAACATTCACAGTATCTTTTTTAAACTGTTTCAGTGTCTGTTCTGTCATTTTTGTCTGAAAGTTTCTGTTGTTTATACTGGTAAATATACCTCTGAAGCCTTCTGTTCCTCAAGCCAGCACTGAATTATTGATTAGTTAGCCCCTTTTGTAATTTTGTATCATTAAGTGTTCTTTTTCAGGAACCCGAGGAAAAAACATCTGCCCTTAGTAACTCTGTTTAGTGGCTTTGTCAATGTAAGGCACGCAGATACTGAGCACCAATTAGGGACTATACTGGGATTATTCCCTGCAAACCTCCCAACTACTGCTTTTTTAAAAAATATGTTAGTTGTATGAATAATCAGAGCCTGAACTTCATACAAATTTGCTGTCTCCTCAGTTGAAGTATGCAGTATAATGGTTTTCCGTACAATGCTGGTTCTGGCAGCAGACATGACTGCTGGTTTCTTAAGGCCTCTTATTACAACAGATGAAAAAAAGTGGAGACAGGGAAGATCAATGCTTGAGCAGTTTCATACGGTGGAAACTAGTGAATTAATAGGCAGTCCAATAACAGGAAATTCAGACTTTAACTGAATTGGAGTTGATACTGATCCTCAAATATGCACATGTTCACCCTTCTTGCAAGGCAGTGAGTGATCCTGTCCTTCATACTGCAGTACTGTGGCATTCTGCCTCTGGTGTGAGACAGTGCGTGCTGTGTCTAGGTTTGATGCTTCCCAGTGGGTGGATTTCCTCCCTTGAAGTCTCTGTGCCCTCGGGTGTACTTTTTTAATATCGCCCAGTATGACTGGAGATGCTTTCTTCCCTGTTTGTTCCTGTATGCTTTTTTTTTTCCCCCTGGTCACACTGAGTTATTTAATTGCAGATTAATTTATGGAAATTACTTCGGCAAGTTGTTAGGTAGTGTCTCAGAGACCTTTCTCTGTGTGCTTAGAGTTAACCAAGAGAAAGGGGGGAGCTCAGTTTGCCAGGGCTAATGTACGGAAACTCGCAGAACTCTTCCTGCTCCTGCTTGGCATGTTAATAGGGATGAAACACCAGAGGAACAAGAGAGAAAGTTGATACTAGTGCCTTCAGAAGGGAAAGTAGGCAGAACAGCTTTATGTGGCTTCTGTCTTCTAATGCCAACTTGTTGACTTTAGTAAACCTGACTTCTATTTTTATCGTACTTTTGAAAGACTCTAGATTTTTACAACTGTTTTTAACACTTCTGATTGAGAAGGGGAGTTTCTCCTGTATATGTAGAAGTGCTCACTTTTGGTTTTGTAGAGGAATAATTCCTAGACCAGTAATGGCACTGGTGATGAGGGATAAAAATTTGAAACAACCCCTAGACTGATAGCTATGTTTTCTTGTTTTACTTAAGAGCATAAGGGACAAATATGAAAATGTGCTGTTTGTCAGCTGAAGGAAGTGTGTATGGTGCTTACTTTTGCCTCAGTTCTGACTTTTTAATGAACACTTAAATGAGCAAATGACTTGCTGCTTTTCCTGACCTGGCTAGTTCTTTCACAGTTTCATCTGAGATACATTTCCCAAACAAATTTTGAGTAGTGTTTTTTTGGATGGCTGACTTGCTGGATATGGAGGCACAACTTGGTCTGCTTTGTTGGTAAACAGCAGTGGTAAAAAAGTAGTTATAGTAATAAAACTGTGTGCCGTGGCTGCTATAAACTCTAGGTTTTTTGTAAGTTCTACCCTGAAGACAAAAATCCTCTCCTTTCTCAGGAGCTAGAAGGAAGAGCCCAGCCATAATCATTGAAGTGCTAGACAGCTTCCTTTCTGTGCAGTGGTTATCAGAGAGCAAGTGAATCATTTACTCTGTGCTTTTCCTGTGAGTGCCAATTCTGTGGTGGTGTGGAAGCAGAAGTTCAGACCCGCGCTGTGTGCAGGGAGGGCTGCCCTTAGTCCTCAGTGAAACAGCTTTGGCATGGGAGATTTCATCATCACAGCTGCAAATTTCCTCTGCCTTTCTGTGGAAGAGGGGTTATGTGGAAGATGCTTCATGCTCATAGTTTGTGTGTTTTGACTGAAAAAAGCAAGATATGTCCATTTCCTACTGTTGTTGCATAGAGTCTAGAGCCGACCTGTCCAGTGCTTGCAGTTTGCATTAGTAAGGCTTTAGAGTTGTTTTTCATGTGTTTGTGTATGTGCAGCAATAGTTACAGTTTGAACTTTAATTACTTGACTCTTTTCCAGGCTTGCACTCCCTATTTGTGTTACGGTTAAGCAGTGGAGATTCATTTTGGCACACTGAAGAAACACACTTATCTTGAATGTGTTGTTTCCTTGAAAATGCTCTGCTGCTTACAGGTTTCAACTAAAGTGTATGCTACACGAACAGCGAGTGACATTTCAGTTTTATTTTTGTCAACTTGACCATGTGTCGTGTTCAGCTTTTCTGTTGCAGAGCTGGTTTCCTCTTGTGCTGAAAAGACATTTGTAAACGTTGCTAGAACAAGAGAACACACTGGATTTGAAGAAATTTAATAGGTGTTAGGGCATGCGTGTCTGTTCTGAGAGCTTCTCTGAAGCTGCTTCTTGCACACTGTTATTGCAGTCTGGCTTGTAGTAACGTTATGTTCTCTTCTGCTTATGAGGTTCGGACTTTACAGCTAGGGAGAGCTCTTAATCTCACAAACATGCAGTTTTTGCAGTGGTGTTGGTTCTCATGAAGTAGAAGCAGAGGCACCAAACAGTTACATTTTACTTGGTGAGGTTACTGTGCCGCTTGGCTGGAGACAGGCCTGCTGACATGAGCCCAGTTCCAACATAGATGCCCGATTCTAGTCTCCTTTTTTAATGTTGGTTTTAAGTATTACTTATGGCAAAAATGTGTGATATAAATCCTGTCTAAATAAAACTTGGTTACTAGCCGTATTACAAATAAGAGAAACAGGAGAAACAAGCCTGAAGCATGCACTGAAAGCATTGTTTTGAATGTGACAGGGATGGAGTAACTGAATTCTGAAGAAAACTTCTGTGTGCCCAGTTGTCTGCAGCTGTGCCCCTAAAGGAGAGGAGTGCAACAGCTTTTTGTTGTTCGCAATGAGGTGTAGAAATGTAGCATCTCTCTGACTGTGCAAGTAACAAACCTTTTCCCATTCTGTTCCCAGGGAATGCTCTGATGTTTGCAGTGTTATCTTATGTGCTAGGGCTATCTGCTTTACTGGGCCACAGCCCATAAACCAAAACAGCTGCTTTGCATCTTACTGTCTTTGCCATTTTCCTCTTGTGTTAAGAAAGGTCCATGTTTGGCAGAGCGCAAAGTGCACTGTGCGAGGAAGATAACTATAGAGTTGATGTTCTGAGAAGAGGGCTTGGCTCTATCACCAGCTGCTGTCAGCTTGCCCTGGACTTTGTTACAGGACTGATAGTGCTCTTGAAAAGCCGGATCTTTCTGTCCCTGTGTTGAAGTGCTACAGGCTGGCTAGGGAGAGTTCTGTGTGCGTAGAACATGTTTGTGCATGTGTATTCTTCCCTGGAGTAGGGCACTATTTAACTGTTCAAGTGAATGGCATCCATAGGAAAAAGAAGGGAAAGTTGGTGGCATGGACTGAGGCAGGCGGGCGGTATGCAGAACAGGAGAACTTGGCCAAGGGTGTGTTTTCGTTTGGGATTGTGGCAAATGTCCTTGATTATGATTTTGTTATTCTTACCATGAAGAGGGTTTCTGGCAATGTGGATGGTTGTGTGGGTGGAACGGATTCTCACACAGATGGAGGGTGTTGGTGTCATCCTAAATAGTAAGGATGTGATGTTGTGTGCTCCCAGTCTCTCAGGTAGCCTTTCTAGAATAGGTAGCCTTTCACAGTCCCAGCAGGAACAGCCGCCTTTTCGTGGCGAAGCATACTTCATGTAGGGCTTCTAGAGAGCCTAAGAAAAACAGGACTGAAATTGTGGTGAAGCTCAGTGGGACTTAGATGTGCAGATATTTTAGGCTCTTCTGAAAATACCATCTTTGTAGGTCTATCTCTAAACAAATTATTAGAGATAAAATGTGCATTTTGGGTAAAACTGAGTAAAAACTTTGGTTGTTGTAACTACTTTAGAATGAAATATTACAAAACCATGGTGTCAGTTTTTAAAATGAATATACCTTTGTCACAGCTGTAGCCATCTGTCACATCATTCAGTAGCTGTGCCAATGTGATTAGCGCCATTTGATACATAAAACTGTTTGGTGTTTTTTTTCCTGATGATTATTTTGAAGGAATAAGTTGGTAAATCTAATGATAAGCTTGAAGTGAAGTTCAACCATATTGGAAGCTTGAATCCTTGAAAACCTGGGACTCTGGACATATTATTTAGAAAGTAACTTTAAATTGAGAAACTTCTCAATTTCTAGAAAAAAAGTTCTTGGCCCTGAAATAAATACTTAGTCTTGGGAGTGTTTTCATAGCCCTCTTTAGAACAAGTTGTCAGTTAGGAAAGGGCTTGCATTAGGGGAGCTTGATGGCCTCTCAAAGTTTTTTATGTATGAGATTAATTTAATCAACCAGAACTTCACTGAGACTTTGAAGATCATGACAGGAAGGGCGACCAACACAGGTAAACTCTTATTTTGTTTTCTCTGGTGCCTGGGATATCATTCTCTAACCTGTTATGGAGAAACTTTCCTGTCAATATAGACTAGATATTGAACAAATCTTCTGCAGAAGATCAGGAACTAGTTATCCTGCCCTTTTGTAACTGTATACTCTTGTCCTGCGCTGCTCTGTGGGAGAAGACTGCTTTGTTAGGAGTCACTTTGTTAGTGAAATACATTGCTGATAATACCTAGTGGAAAGAAATAAGTCAACCTGTCCAGGTAGAGAGGACTCTGGTCTTCCTGGTGGGATTTTGATAGTGTAAAAATGTGAGCAGCTTTCTGCAGAGTTGGATGATCTGTTTTACAGCAACTGTCTCTGGGGGTGTATTCAGAAATACAGCCTGTTCCATCTCTTCACTATTTCCTCTGACTGTTGCTGGGATGGTATCCTGCCAGTTGCTGCTGGTGAACTGACAGTCACATCCTCCCCACAGCTCAGGAGACTGGCAAGGCTTACTGAGGAGAGGGGGAGGAAGGAAGGAGAGCGGTTCCATTGTGATTTGTTTGAGCTGAGATAGTTCTAGCCCTGTCTTGCACATTGAGCTTAAGGGTCCTGAATTCACTGCGTGGTCACAGGGGTTCCAGGGTTACTTTCAGGTTGAACCTAGAGAGAGCTTTAAGCTCTTGCTTTTTACCTCCTGCCTCTCATAGTCAGTGTGCTGCTGTTCTTTCTCCCTTAATTTTTCCAGCACTGGTGCTAGCAGTCCCCATTTAAATCTTAAGGTAATATTCCCTCTCAGATCAGAGGCTTAGACTTTGCTTTGCTTCAGCAACCCTCACTTCTTGTGGCTGTGTGCGAAATGAAATATTTTATTGGTAAGTCTTTCTGTTAGATGGAATAAACTATGAAGTCTTTGAAGTAAAGAGGATGTGGGATAGACAGAGATGACCCTACAGTGAACTTCCCTTTTGAAGGACAATTCTGTTGAGGCAGGAGTTGGGACAACAAACTTAGTTTTGCACTTTACTGGGAAGCTAATACTTGACTTCTATTCACTTACACAGTAAACGCGCAGAGATGGTTCTCTCTGAGGTTGGTCTCTGTTGATAAGACTTCACAAATAGGTTCAGCAGATGTATAGCATAGGCAGGTGGGTGTTAAAGAAACATTAACAGTAAAGTCCAATCACCATTAACTGAAGGTAACTGTTAACTGAAAGTATTTTCTTATATAAGAAAAGCCTGTTAATCCATGGTCATACAAAAATCTTGGTGGAGGTTTATATGATAGAAGTTGAAGTCTCCCCTTGGAAATGGCCTGCTAACTGCTAATGCTTTATGTTCTTGATGTAGAACTACTGAAGTGGCTCTATACATAATGAAGCGAGTTTGCAAACACATTATCTGCTCATTGCCAAGCTACCTCTCATCACATCCCTCCTCTGGTTGACTCTCTAGCTAACAGTTCTTTGAAGATTGCGATTAGTTGGTTTGTGGCCCTGGGGGGAGATTATCTTTCATGACTTCTGTGCTTAAGTACAGGAAAAGTCTGAGTTACTGCCTCCCCCATCTCCCCTTGTCTTAAAACGGGTAAGAATGTGGAAAAGACTGTACTATTTTACACCCTTCCACTTGAGCTGTTAAGATAAGCTGGGGCGTCATTCATCTATTAAGGTGTTATCAGTGTTATTTCTACCACTTTAGCCTCTTAAAAGCACCCCTAGTCACATGTTTGTTTAGCACTTACTGTAAAGCCTTCCTTTCTGATTCAGGAACGCTGCCATAAGGACTCTTTCAAGTTCAGGGCACAGTGTGAATGTTGTGCGGGAGAACAACAGGTTTGGACATTCACTGAGTGGTTTCTAAGTGCTTGTGGTGCTTCCTGATTGAGAGAAATGTTTGGGAGCTGCACTGGTTCATGAGGAACTGGGGAGGGTAGCTGTGCTGTCCAAAGCAGCTTATTTATAGCATCACCAAAAAAGATAGGCTAGGCACACAGCAGCTGCCTACCAACAGATCTCATCTAGAAGAACTTGGATAAGTCTGCTGATCACTGGCTTTGTTTCATTCCGAGTTGGAGCTGGGCTCAGACTAATCTAGGGAGTGGCTGTGGATCTAGCTTTTCCTTTCCTGTCTAGTTCAGGGAGGTATACATTTAGCATTTGATGCCGTTGGCAATGTGAATCCAGCCACATGCTGAAAGAAGTTAGATTAGTCTTAAATGAGCAATGGCTGCAAACTGCTTGCAAATTATATGCCTTTCTCATGACACGCTATCAAATGTTATGCTTTATTCTTAAACAATAATTGCTTAAAAGAATAATGCAGCTGGTTTTTAACTTGCATTAAAGCTTATGTGAGGGACATAGTGTGTGATAAAGCATGAAGAACTGATCTGGCAAGGTCCTGAGTCTTGGAAATGCTGCTGCATTTGGTATTCAGCCCTCTAAATGGGCAACAATAGCAATAATTAAAAGAAGATGGAACTTTAAATAGCTACTTTTGAATATGCAGTACCCAAAGGCTTATGCAAAGTGAGCATATGGGAGGGGAGAAAGTCAACCTACCCATAAAAACGCATTTCTGATATTCATAACTTCCCCCCTCCTCGTTTCAATGAAGTGACAATAGTTGTGTGGAATAGCTTTTGTTGGTGAGAAGAGAACAAGCCCAGAAATACGACCTGTACAGGGAAGTTTTTGTCAGGATATTTTCACGTGTCTCTTGTACTAACCTGTTCTTCCTTGCTGGTATAAAAATGTGAAGTATGCAGGCCAGGCTTTTCCTCTGCTGAAATTGAAATTGGAAGCTGGGTGAGAATGATATTTACTTCTTTAATCTCCAGTTGTCCGTAATGCAACAAGGCTAGTCATTGGCCTTACATCTGAGTCTCATCTGTGGAATTACATGTTAAGAGTTGATAATTCAAGGTACTGACTACTCCTAACTGGTGCTGCAATCGGTGGGAAGCAGGGTGCTGGTCACCTAACAGACTGATGGAACAGGAATAGATATGTCCAGTGTGTAACCATTAGCTTCCACCTTCCTCCTGCCCCGCCAGTCTGTTCTGAGGGCTATATACAGTGAGCTCACTGGATCTCCATGGTTGCATTGCATGAATTGAAATTGTGGCTGTGTCTGTCTATGGGTGAAAAGGAACCATCCCTCCTTTTGTTCCCTCTCACTTGCTATGTAGCCACCTTTCTGTTTCTCGCTGCTAATTGTCCTGAACTTCAAATTGGGTAGGGGGAGCATGTGTCTTCTGTCATTGGCTTTTATTCTGGAGGCTCAGTGCCCATCGCTGGTGCTCAAGAGTGGGAGAGGTGTTTTGTTTCTAGAAACCAGCACCTCTGTGTGTTTAAAATATGCCTTTGGCTAGAAGTGTCAGATAACTTGTTTTGAACAGCAACAGGCACAAATTCAGATGTTTCCTGCTCCAAAGAGCTTATTTGCAAATGACATCACTCTCCTCATAACCTTCACTTAGTGTCCTTTAGTCTAAAAATACTTACTGCTTGTGTGAGATTTCAAGGGCTAGTATTTTGCTTGTTTTCAGCAGGAGGCTGACAGGTTTTTAAAGACTGTGGTTCATGTAATAATTATAAACAAGAAATTTTGGCTGAGTGATTGAATACTTAAAATCTGACCCTTAGATAACTGTTTACATATTACATGTTTCAGCACAAATATTATTGTTCCTAAAGAGCATAAATATTCATGTAGTTTCTCCCCTGTCCCTTTAGGCCATTTTTTTTTTCCCTGGGTCAAGAATTGTTCAAAAGGGCATGTAAGGTACTACAAATCTTTGTCAGAGACATGGACCATGGGATTGAGTATACCCTCAGTAAGTTTGCCGATGATACCAAGCTGTATGGTGTGGTCGACATTGTGGAGGGAAGGGATGCCATCCAGAGGGACCTTGACAGGCTTGAGTGGTGGTCCTGTGCGAAACTCATGAAGTTCAACAGGGCCAAGAGCAAGTCCTGCACCTGCATTGGGGCAATTCCAAGCACAAATACAGGCTGGATGGAGAACGGATTGAGAGCAGCCCTGAGAAGAATGACTTGGGGGTACTGGTTAATGAGAAGCTCAGTGTGATCTGGCAACCTGTGCTTGCCGCAGCCCAGAAAGCCAATTGTATCATGGGCCGCATCAAGACAAGCGTGGCCAGCAGGTCGAGAGAGGTGATTCTACCCCTCTGCTCTGCGCTGGTGAGACCCCACCTGGAATACTGCATCCAGCTCTGGAGCACGCAACGTAAGAAGGATGTGGACCTGTTGGAGCAGGTCCAGAGAAGGGCCACAAAAATGATCAGAGGGCTGGAGCACCTTCTCTATGAAGACAGGCTGAAAGAGTTGGGGCTGTTCAGCCTGGAGAAGAGAAGGCTGTGGGGAGACCTTATAGCAGCCTTCCAGTACCTGAAGGGGCCTACAAGAAAACTGGAGAGGGAATTTTGGCAAGGGCATGGAGTGATGGGACAAGAGATAATGGCTTCAAACTGAAAGAGTGTAGATTTAGATTAGGTATTAGGAAGAAATTCTTCACCATGAGGGTGGTGAGGCACTGGAACAGGTTGCCCAGAGAAGCTGTGGATGCCCCCTCCCTGGCAGTGTTCAAGGTCAGGCAAGATGGGGCTTTGAGCAACTTGGCCTAGTGGAAGGTGTCCCTGCCCTTGGCAGGGGGATTGGATCTAGATGATCATTAAGGTCCCTTCCAACCCAAAGCATTCTATGATAAATTGAGACATACTCTCGTGCTAGTCATCTTTAGGTCCCTGAGCAGCAGTAGTGAAACAAATCTCTTTGTGCTGCGAGTGTTTTCCTTCTCCCTTCAGAATCTTTTCAGGACCAAGCCATACCTGTCTGCTTGTTTCTGTACCTTGATAAAACAGTTTTGCTTGCAGTGTCTAAATGACTTCAGAAATTAGACTTGAAAGGCTTGCTTGTTTACTGCATTTTTTGTTCTGTCAAGGTTAGTAACACATCAGCTCTGGAGAGAGTGAATTCAAGGTTTGTAGCACAGCAGCTTTGGAGAGAGCAGGTCCATGTGTGAATACTGCTTGGAGAGGCATCTGATCAGAGCAGTTAAAAAGGTGCTTGTGCAGTATGATTCATTTTAAGAGCTTTAATACAGCAGAACGAAGCTGACTGTAGCTTCTCCTTTCTGTAAACCTCCTTCTGAGGTTTACCATCTCTATGCATCTAAGGTGGACCAGCAAAAGAAGCAGCTTTTGTATGTTGTGGTAACCTGTGGGAACCCTGTCCTGGATACACAGGTCCTGTTGTGTTTGGCACTACCAGGGAAAGGACTGCCTTTACCATGTGCCTTTGTAGAGCTCAGCATGTGACCAGATACTGTGGCAACAAAAAGCTCAGCCTCAGCAGCAGCAGAGAGCACAAACTGTCTGACGGTTGAGTACTCTTGGTGTTATGCTGGCAGAACCTTTTGGATTCTTGGGGTTTTGCCCTGTGCTTAAAGATAGTGAGGGAGAAATCACAGAGGTGCTTCCATGGAAAAATTATTAAAGGTCTAATGAAAGCAGTTACCGTTAGTGGACTTGTACAATTCTGCTGCTTTAGATAGAACAGAAATATTAAGTTGACAAGGTGTTCAAGCGGCACATTTTTAGTCACATTCTCAGTGTAGTCAAGCCTGTCATAGGTTCTGACTGTAATAAACTGGGGTTTATTCAAGAAGGGCTTCTTCAACTACATCAGCAGCAAAAGGAAGGCTAGAGACAACGTGGGGCCGCTGCTGAATGAGGCGGGTGTCCTGGTGACGGAGGATACGGAGAAGGCAG
>Ga0065711_1033067_pt1 | contig 26164 bp, 21 predicted proteins | sample Hoacrofraction12_FD_59098 | JGI IMG/M metagenome (GOLD analysis project Ga0065711, IMG submission 59098) | Hoatzin crop microbial communities from Cojedes, Venezuela - Epithelial fraction 12 v2 (version 2) | ecosystem: Host-associated > Birds > Digestive system > Esophagus > Crop | place... | reverse complement strand
TCAATCATTTGTCTTCCATTAACTCTGTCATGTTTTTTTTTTTTTTTCTCTCTCTTTGGTTGTCAAAGGCCTGGTGAGTGAAAGGCAGTGAATGATAAGTTTCATTCCCTACCATAGTGTTTTTTTCCTAGTTTGTTTTGCTACATGAGCCTTTCTTCATTACTGTTCTGATTTGCTGAGTTATTGAAAACTCTTTGATGCAGCCTTTGACAGACAGAGGGTCTGAATAGCTGTGTATTTGCCTGAGCAACCCTTTTAAAGCCAAGTGTTTTAGTAAAGTGCCCTTCCTGAAGTCGAGGTGGCCCGTAAGTCTCCTGGTATTCAAAAGGACACTTGCAGAGTGTACAATTTTATGAGAAATTCAAGTGCACCTCACAGGTTGGCTTTTCTATTTCTTTTGCAAACTGGACTGGAAATAAGTGGGTGGGAGGGGAACAATTTCTTGCACTTGCCTTTATTTTAATAGCAGGCACTCCTGGATGAGAACGCCTGTGTTACTGTCGGTTGACATTTTCATACCTTCATTTCATCTCCTGTTTACTCCGGAGATAGTGCTGGAATTATCTGTCTCAATATAAAATGGGGTCGAGTTGCCCTTCCTTCCCAAATCCTGCAGTTTACCTGCTGAAATAAGTAGCCCTCATCTCATCCTGTGCCGTACTCCCACGCAGAGCTCCGCTCCGGTGCAGCGCAGTCCTGCCGTGCTGCTCGGGTGCTGCTGGGGAGAGGAGGGGGTGACAAGGAGGACCCTTCTGTTTGGATTCAGGGGACATTTAGATTAGATATTAGGAAAAATTTCTTTACTGAAAGAGTGGTCAGGCATTGGGACAGGATGCCCAGGGCAGTGGGGCAGTCCCCATCCCTGGAGGGATTAAAACATCGTGTAGATGTGACACTTGGGGACATGGTTTAGCAGGCATGGGGGTGTTGGGGTGACGGTTGGACTTGATGATCTTGAAGATCTTTTCCAACCTATGATTTTACTGATCTACAAAGGCATCTTTGAGAGATGCCTTTTTGATCTCAGACTATGGGCTTTTACATAGCTTACTGCTTCTGAACCCTCCCCTCACATGGTTTTTTTGGTATGATATTGGAATAACAGATCTCAAATTTACATTTGGAGGATTTGTGACTTAAAGTTGTCTAGCACATAATTTTCCTTTTAAAAATGAAGCTTGCTTCTTACTATACATATATTAGTAGATTTTTCTCTTAAAAGACGTCTTTATTTTCCAAGCAAATAAAATTCATAAGATACTATATGGTAATATTGTAAAATTGGTCTCCAAGATAAGGGAAATCAGAATTGCATTTTTGCATTACTTTGTACGTATGCCTTGACTGACTCTAGTTAGACCTCTTAAGCTTTAGAATACATTAAAAAAATCTATTATGAAATAGCATTTCCATGGTTTGGTTTTTTTTGTCAGACAGATTCAAAGTTGCTCTTGTACAAAATCTTCCATGTTTTTTACTTATTTTCTTTTATTATTTGTAAACAACCTTAATACCTTACTCTTGACAAAGCACTGGTTCTGGTGCAACAAAGAGGAATTTTTAGTGTTTTTCATGCTAAGGTAGAAAGGAGACCGTTATTTTTCTGAAATTGTCTTGGAGCTTTGTTTTATCAGCTCTCTTCCGAGGTTCTCCTTGGAAGTACTGACTGGGAGGTTGCTTGTCATTGTTTTTATTAACGAAGGCAGAAGACTTAACACTTCTGCCAGCAGAAACAGTACGCCCTGGAGCCTTCCGGCATTTCCCTCCTCAGGATGCCCGACTGCCGCCGGACCCAGCGCCTGACGTCCGTGCGCAGGGATGGGTGCGAAGCAGGTGCCCGGCCTGTCCCTTCTGGGTGTCCTGCCCTTCAGAAGGGGCAACTGAGAGATGAGTTTTAAATTCAGAACGTAATTATAAACTGTTCAGGACTCGATTTACAGTAAATGAGCCATTTCTACCTCGGGGCAGTGAGGACTTCGGGCAGCTCGCCTCCCTCTCTGCTCAGTGTGTGGTGTAACCCGTAAAGCAGTGAACTAGGAAGGATCTCATTTTTTTTAAACAGGTTTTTGTTTTAAACAGACTAGGCCTATTTATGCTACTCAGCCTAATTTACTTTAGGTTAATTACTGCAAGGTGTAAGCATGCTGCTCTTGACTTTTGGAGTGCTGCTTAGTAATGACTTTGCCAGCTTGGGGTGACTCTCCAAGAGCCGGCGATGGAAGCTGCTGGATCTCTGGTGTGGAAAGCTGCCCTCACCCCGTGGAGCCCTGACGTGGCAGGGTTGACACAGTCTCCCGTTCTCTCTCTGCCTCGCTAATCCTGTGATTTATGGCGTGGAGGTTGCGGTGTGCTTTGTGGCTGCAGTAAATAGCAGTGTGAAGAATGTGCTCCCTGCAGCCTATTCGTTCAGCTTCTCTGTCACGCAGGAGTCCCCGATAAAGTCTACCAGCCCCAATCATTCATGTGTCAGAGCGGGGGCTTAAGGGTCATCTGGCGTTGGGGATGCTGGTATGGCAAGGCCATCAAAAATCCCTCTTAAAAGCTGCCTTAGCTCTGCACTTTCCTGTGCAGCTGGTGTTGCTCCCTTGGAATCGCTTCGGAGTGGCGCATGGTGGCATAGATACGAAGAAGGAAGAGCGTTCTGTTCAAGCATTGCAGAAATGAGGAGCTCTGGAAGGCAGCGTGAGGGTGTCAAGTAGCTGTGAATTGACGTTACGCTTTCTTAGTGGGTACCTTGCCTTTTTGGTGTCCTCCACAGAAATTCCTTCCATGTACTGAAAGGCAGCATGTTTTACCCTGCTGCCTCTTTGCTTTGTGCATGAAGAACACTTGAAAATAAAGCTCATTATTTATTATAGTGCATTGAGAGTAGGTTGCTTATGAAGAGCCTCTCTGTTTTGCTGTATTATTTGTCTTTCCCGGTAGCCATGCTTCTAATTTTCTTCCAGTTTGGTTCCCTAATGGCAGTTTCAGGGTTCTTGTAGCCTCATAACTGGGTGCTTGCTAATCTCAGGCTTCCTAATCTCAGGTCTTGCTTCTGCTCTGTACTGACCCAACTCTCTAATTGCTTCAAAAGTAACGTGCAGACGGGTCTGGGTTGTTGCAGCAGAGAGGCAGAAGCGCGTTGTTTGGTGTGTGGTTTTCAGAAGGATCTTCATTGCTGTTGCCTTTAGGATTGATATACAATATCTTGCCTCCTTTATTTATACATCAGCCTTCCCTTGGTTCGGAGTTGTAGCATTTGGAATTGCAAAAAATATATTTTTAGCTTCATACCCTTTCGAAAGATGTTATTGAAGAATATTTGTTATTACCAAGGGAAAGAATTTCATAGTGTGCTAGAAGCAAATCTTGGGTTGTCACTTTAGATACTGACACTTCATATTCCACCAAACATAATTACTCATGTTTCTCCAAACTGCCTGTAGATCTTCACTGTCGTACGGGGGGTACAAAATCGTGGATTTTACTGCTTGGTCTGTTGGTTTACGGGCACATAATGCAGCACAGCATTGGACTTTATTTTTAAAGTAAATGAATAAAAAGAGGTGATCAAACAGGAGGATGAAAGGATAGCTGCAGTCACTTAGCAAGGATTGTCTAGCGTGGCTGTCGCTTCAGAGCTGTAGATCTTCGCCTGGTCCTGTCAGTGCACGCTCGCTGCTTTGTGATGCTCGAGCACCGACCTGCCGAGGCGACGCGCTCGCTGCCAGCCGCAGCCGGGACTTCTTTCACCGACCGCCGGTCTTACGATGTGGGAGAAATGCTACCTGGAGACAACCTCAGAGTGATGTTCACTGCAGACTACATCATAACCGCTGGATGAAAGTCTTATTTTGTTTATCCCTTGTGCTGGAATGAGTCTGTCAAAACAGAAAGGAGCTGGCATTTCATTAAATCCCCTGCTTGCAGTGCTGCTGAGAGCACGAAAATTTCCTTCTCTGTCCTTTCAGCCTTACCCGAGATGTGTACCTCGGGACCCCACCGATGGGTCCTCCCTCGGCCCCTCTGCTGTCGTTGTGTTTGTGGTTGGGAATGAGGATTGCCCATGTTTGAGAGAGGCTGGGGAGCCGTCGGCATCCTTGCAGGTGTAGTCTAGAGAATAATAAAAGATAAAAAAGAATTCTGGCAGAGGTTGCAAAATAGCTTTGCCCAAAATCTCCATGTAACATATCGGCAGAAGCCTGATGCCATCTGGGGTGGGTTATTATTTTATTTGCCTAAAATGAAGCGTGTCGTGTAGCATTTTGTGTAGTATCTTGAACCCGAATCCTCTTAGTACAAATGGAGTGGGGTAAATCCGAGTCCCCAGCTATCACCACTCTCCACTTACCCAGCTCATGAAAGTCCACATGGAGCGTTGCGGAAGCAAGCGAAGGAGCCCGCCAGGAGAAAGCGTGCCCTGCAGCCAGGGACCAGGGGGAGGCCTGGGAAATCTTTGCCTAATTGTTTTGTTTATGAAACTCTGTAGAGGATTTCCAGTGGGTTTCCTAATGAACTGGTTTGTTGTTGAGACTTACGGCAATGCTGGTAATTACACGAGAAACAGGGGGTCAAGGCTCATCTTCTTTCCCACAAGCTTTCAACTACCAACCATTAAACACACAAACTATGCATTTTAGGTTTTTCTCCTTCTTCTCAAAGTTTTAACTCCTCATTTACTTGCGGAATACCTGCCACGCATCTTTCAGGCACGTACTTGCAATTTATGTGCCTTTGTCACTTGTGAAGACTTGGCTATCTGTGAGGGCATTGCTGTGCAGGGCCTGAGTGGAAATGTGGCTTTGGGCTGAGTGAGGAAAGTTCAACTGGAGCCCAGACTAGTTTGTTCTGTCATACGGGGTGAGTATTGACCAGATCTCAAGTAAGACGTCTGTAATCCAATAACAAATTGGAGCTGTTGAAGAGTATTATACTGGGAGGACTTTGTGTGTCTCCCAAAAGCTGAAAATTTCTACCTTGTCCTGGAAACTGATGGAGGGAGGTTTGGGAGCGCTGTTGGCGTTAGCAGCACGTGTTCCTGTAGCGCAGCGCAAGAACGGCTCTGCCGCTGCCTTTGGAGCGTCGCCAGCCATCCCAGTAACTGGCTTTTAGGCTTCATTGTTATGAAAAAGCAGATACAAAAGCTTTCAGCAAAGATTTTGGTCTAGCATTAATGGTGACAGAATAGCTGAAGACACTTCAGCTTTTGAGCAGGTTGGGGTTTCTTACGTTTGCGCTTCCATTAAGGCACAGCGGGGGCTGGCGGAGTCTTACACAACTGTGCAGTGGGCCCTGATCTCAGCTAAGTGTTAGGGGGTTTTCCAGGAGAAGCAGAGGTGCCAATTTAAATATATCATTTTTGGGACTATTTCTACATAAGGAGAAGGGTTATTTTACATTAACTTTTTATATGTTATGGAACAGATGGGGTTCAGTTTAGTGTTAATAGCTGGGAAGGGAGGGAAATATCCTTACAAAAATGATGCTGAAGGTTGAGGTTGAACGAGGTTGCATTTTTCCACATATCATTTGATTTTATTACTTCAAGGAGACAGTCTTTTTATTTGATTGTTATTTTATATAGACTTACTGGTGTTTTTATTTTTAAAAAATATTGCAAATAAGATAACGATTCCACATTCAGTAGCCACAAATTTCCCACTATCAGTCTTTGAGTTACAATTGATGAGACAGGGTTCCTGGTGTGGTCAGCTATTTTACCAGTCTCCAACTTTGAGTAGCAGATAATAAAATAATAAGTAGAGGAAGAATATTGGTTTTCTGGGTTTGAAAAGTGCTGTACTCTGTGCCTTTCCTTATGGTATTTTTGGATGTGCTTAGATTGCGAGTTGCTTTTGCATGTTCTTATCCTATGTGGTTAACAAAGTCATTAGCTTATGAAAAAGGAGGGATGAGGCTAGGAAAACCGCTCAGAAGATGGAACAAATGAAGTTCCTGCAGATTAGGTGAATATGGAAGCTCCTCTTGCTGCTGTTTTGGGTCTCAGACCCCCTGTAACCAAAGGCAAAGAGCTAACTCTAAAACTGTTATGATTTTTGTTGTGTTTTTTTCCACCCCCATTTTCAGGATTTGCAGTCAGTCCTTGGAGATCCAAGTTATGAATATTCTGTTGTTGATTCTTCTGTTTGATCTGTCGCTCTGACAGCCTTGCCGTTCCCGAGCAGTTTGGTGTGGTGATCTGGCTACCAAACGGGGAACGGCGGAGGAGAAACACAGAGATACCTGATTAGATCTCAGTTCCTTAAATCTCTCGGCTGTCATTTTGACGTGACAGGTATATCTTTCACATTGCCATTTAGCCATGGTCTGTGCTTTGGATGACCATATCGCTCTTAAATCTTTCCCGGGTCTACTGGTATGTTGGAGTTCTGCGAAAACCCGAACTGGGGCTTTGTGGTTCGTTTTGGCTCACGGTTTCATATCTCTCCGAAGTGGTGGTGTTATAAGTGTAGACATGTTCATTTAATAATACTGAAATATGAAAGTGGTAGAATTTGAGGGTGAAAAATGGAATGTGGAAGGATATGATCTGCAGAATTGGGATAGGGAGACAGAGGTGGGGGATGTAGGCATAGTATGTCTTAGGAGATATATGTGTTTATGACCACAATTAAATAATTTGAAAGAAACACGACTCCGCATATGGAAGGGGAGGCGATACGTGGAAATGGGTATCATTGATAGGGAAACACAAGCTTGCTATTTTTGTCCTGCTCTAATGGAACAGAGTGAATAATTTTTTGCAAGGAAACTTCTTGCCCTTCTCTACCCACAGTCTCTTCCTCTGATCTCCCCCAGTCTCCTCCCTCTGCCACCGCAGACACACATGGACATTCCCTTTTGCAGTTGTATTGGAAGCATCTGCTGCATTAAGCAGCATCTTGCTGCTGTGTCCGAGGGAAGGGTATGGAAAAATACCCTGGCCGTTATGGGAACGTGGATGTGACACAACTGCAGCAGCTGAAGAAATATAACTGTATGGTCCGGAAGAAGCCCCAGAGGAAAGAGGCTTTGTAAATTATTCATGCATGCGAGTGTGAAAGCAATAAAATTAAATTAAAATTGAAATATAAACATACATCATGTTAGATTTGTGTAAAGAAAGGAACTTGGCTACTGCGGGCCTCTGGTGTTGCGGCACGCTGGAGATTGCAGCCCGCAGTGTCATTTCTCTGATAGCATCCAGATAGCTCAGGATGGGGATTCGTGATAATCTGGGTATACTTCACATTTTTGTGAGACTCTTAAGCTGGCAGTGGTTGGAGACCTTTAGACCCGTCCGACTCAGGATTTGCTCCGCTTGATTTGGAGGATTTGAGGTCTGTGTGCTGCAGCCTCTTGGTTTCAGGTTAGGATGGGAGGGTGGACTGTTCCCCTTTTAAGCCATTTTTCGTACTTCGTAAAGGCAGAGGAGGTCAATCTCCGTAGCTCATCGGTGGTGTGTGCTGCGCCAGGCTCTTCTGTATTCCTCTTCGTAGCAGCGTGCAGGTGCTTTTAAAATTTCTTCAGGAAAAGTGATTGAAAATCTGCTCAATACAAATCCCTTAAGCCAGTATTGATGGAGGTGCCGGTGAGAAGCCTCTGCCTGGCCAGGAGTGTGAAGCGTGGCTACCATCTGTGTTCCTGCCGTGCCTGAGCCAAATTGCATTTCCAGCCTTTCTGTCCCACGCTATTTTTCATTAAGTGAATTGAGTTTTCCTGAAAGTGCCCGTCCATAAATGCTCCTTCCCACTCAGCGCGCTCAGGTTATTGCAGCTCTTCCGGTTGGAGCAGAGCAGAAGGGAGGCAGCGGTCTTTGCAAAATGAAAAACAGGAGTTGGGAGGGAAGTGGGATAGCCAAGAGCTGTGCAGAAAGAATCTCTTCTCTCTCTTTCAAACTAGGGCCAGAAATCTTTTAATAATGGTAGTGAAAGAAGAGAGGGGAGAAACAAGTTTTAATTTCATGCATTTCTGCTAGGAGAAAGGATAGAGTAGTTTTGAAAAGGTGTGGGGGGAAGGGTGAAAAAGGTCCTGCAAAGTGGCTGTAGTGACCTCATCCTCAACTCGAAGCTGAAAAGCGAGTTAGTGCGAGTGCGTACCAAGCAAAGCTTTGCACCTCGGAGCAGAGCTGAAAAGGCGGCTCAACCCTTCAGGCACACCAGCAAAGCTGTAGCTGCAGCCCCGTGAGGCGGGAGGGTACTGGTGTGTTGCTGTGTCCGTCTCAATCTGCACCTTCTTTGGAGTCGAAGGTTTCTAAAGACTGGATGCAGATTCAGTCCGGTATCTGTCCTGGGTGAGAATCCCTTTGCTAGACTCGATCTGTTCATTCTGTGCTGCATCAGAGCAAACAGATACCCAATTAAAACAACGATAAGTAGTCGTCGTGTAAACACGGACAGTAACAAGGGTGTAATTCCAGAGGTTAATTTTAATGAGCACATAGTAGTTGAAATGAATAAAGCACATTTGCTTTGGCTTAGGCATGTGGTTAGATGCAGAATGTGGTTGTTATTGTAGCCTTTTTTATTTCTCTACGGTCTTGTGAAGGATTTGTGTCCAATGTCATAATGTGTAATTATGAAGTTTAATTGCCTTGTTCACTAGGTCAGTCTTTTTTTCCTTTAAGACTTTTTTCAGTTATGAAGTGATATTAATAATCTCTTTTCAGCCTAAGAAACTCTGCGAGAGACTGGCTAATATGGGGAATGTAGATTTGAGATTGGACTCAGACCTGGTCTGCATCAGCCAGAGTTCTTACTGTCTGATGGCTGAGACTGTAGATGAGTGGTGTATTGGGTGTCAGTTACCAGAAAGTTTCAGCTTGGTTGGTGGGCTTAGAGGGAGAAGATTATTCTTGGAACAGAGTCTTCAACTCCACTCCCAGAGTGTGGCAGCTTGTGCTGTCTCTGGTTTTGCCAAGGGTGGGTAGAGTCAGTGCTTCCTATTAGGCCGAGATACCCGCAGATACATCGGTGTGATTCCCGCTCCAGAAACCCACCGCAGGCCTCACAGACAAAATGGGTGGAGTGTTTGTCTGCCTCTGGAGAAAGGCAAACTCAGCTGACGAGAAAAGAAGACGTTCCTCGGATCTAACGTGGTGTTGGTGTCTGGATATCTCTTGCAGTGTACTTGCCGCAAAGACATGGTGAAGATTTCCATGGATGTCTTTGTGAGAGTCCTGCAACCGGAACGTTACGATTTGTGGAAACAAGGAAAAGACATTACCGTCCTGGACCATATGAAACCCACGGCTCTGACTAGCCCAGAACTAGAGGCCTGGAATGAGACGAAGGCGGAGTTGAAGGGTAAACTGCTTCGCAGGTAAAGAGAAAGGAGAAAAAAATAGAAAAAAGTTGCGTCTGAGCACCGTGTTTGATTTTAATTGCTAAGGTTTTAAATGATGTAATTCTTAGTATGGGATAGTTCAAACTCTTCTTTTTATTCTTCTTTTATTTTAAACTTTCTCTTGTAACTTTTCTTGGGTAATGTGCTCCCTCATTGTTCTGTTGCCTTTAAATGTTATAGAAGCATGTGTTTTCTGAAAGTAGGACGCTGTGTGCCCCTTCACATCTCATCTCTTATCCTGGAAGACAAAAAAAGTCCATAGTAAACATTTATAGCTTCACTTATCAGAAAGCAGGAGGAAAAAAGACCCCATCAATTGCAAAAGGGATTTTATGCATGCCTTTCTGTGCTTCCTTTGATCTCTGTATTAATTTTCTACAAGTCTGTGGGTTTTGTGTGTTACAGCATGCTGGAATGGACAATTTGGCATGCTAACCTTTTACTGTTGGAATCTTGCTTTATAGGATAGGAGATGAGGAAGAGGACAACAAACACCGGTATGTGACTTCCCTCATCAACTTAAATGACTTCATTCTTTTTCCTGTCAAGTTTCTTAAAATAGTAACTCTGAAAGTGTTTTCCTTTTTCAGTTAGTTTTTTCATGCCTGCTTCCTTGAAAGGGCACAAAAAGTCTTTGGGCATCGAGGTTTCTCAGACTTCATCTTGGTTTTGTGTCATTTTCCGAGATCTCCTCTTGCATCGTTAGAGAACCTCAGCTATCCCATGCCTGTTCTGGTTTTCCATTCTGAAATGTGCAGTTAATCCACTGAATTAGTAGTGATGTGTAATAATGAACTGGTTGTGGATAAAGCCAGCTGGTCGCTGAAGCAGACGGTTAATAAAAAGCTGCTGCTGTCTCAGAAAGCAGACTTGAACCAGAGTGGTTCAGACATGGGCTGCTGATGGGAGAACTTTCCTTCCTCATTGAGCTCACTCGAGGAATAAGACTCTGTATTCTAGGAAATTGAATTATCATAGGGCTTGAATGTACTTGGATGTAAAGCCTGTGCCCTTCCATATTCTCCTTCTTTATAACATTACCCTTTTTTTAAACGTCATTCTTGTTCCTGCTTTACCTGTTACCCAGAGTGCTTGCAGGGTAGCACACAAGCTTACTTCTTCATGCTCTTATCTAGTATTTGTTGAATTTCTGGTGTGAGTGTTGGCAGTCTCTGGAAATTGTACTGCTTCATCCAGATGTAATATTCTGCTTGTAATTTCAGTTCCAATATCCCTTCTTTGAAATCCAGGAAAAAAGCTTTAAATAGACTTTAGGTTTCTGGAGCCATCTTTGATAGGGACTTTGAGTAACAGTTTAAAAACCATTGATCTAGTAATTTGACGATAGCAGATCTATTTAGGTATTCCATCAAAGAAGAAGAGAAGGTACTAGTGAAAGTGTCTCTTGCTGGCACTGGTCTTTATTGTCTTCCAGGAGTTTTCAGTCACCTGGTGTTGCTTTGGACTGGTGGTCCTCTGTCTAGCCATTTCTACGTGAAATGATGCGTCCATTATTTTACGGATGCTGAAATGGGATAGTGTGTTCCCCGCTAAATCCGTGCTCCAAGAGATGTAATAAATAGGGTGTTTTGGCAGATAACTGACCTCTGCAAAGTCGTTCTACTCCAGAGCAACTCTTCCTAAATTGTTTTTAGCTCTTCCTTCTATAGCGAGCTCCAAGAAAAGGGGTGTAGTCCGAGAGTCAGAAGTTGTGCTTTCTGCTCTGAGGGCAATGACTGAACTCCAGTGGGTCCCTGGACCTTTTTCTTCCACATCTGGAAACTGGGCATCTCTTTACTGCCTGTGGCTATGAAGGGTTACTCAGAGATCTGCAGTGTTTGCACAGCGTAGGATACGTATGAACACCAGGGATTATTTTCCCTCTTTGAGCCTATTGCTTAGCAGAGAAGCCTCTCACTTCACCTGAGCCTGTTGCAGAAGATCCAGGTACTTTTCTTCCTTATCTGTTCATTGTTTCCCAGATTATTTCAGTATTATCCTGAAGCAGTTTTGAAGCTGTTGAATACTGCTAAGCAGTAATCTCTCTCCTATGCTTAAGTCTTGGAAAGACATAATTTTGCTTGAAGCCTGACTTTTCTCAGCAGGATGGACTTTATTGGAAGAATGGGATTCACTTCTGCCCAAACCTCTTCACGGTTGTATCTGCTTAATTTAAGTCACTTTGTGGTCTGTTCTTCAAAGAGTACAAACACTGCTTTTTTTGTCAGCTCTCTTGGAAAACTTAGCTTTCAAACTCTGCAGGGAGACCTTCTCTGAGGTCGTTCATACTTAGTTACCTTGAAAAACTCAACTTTGTTTACTTCATGGCTTCAGAAAAAGACTCTTTTGGTCTAGCCCACAAAAAGCCCATTTCTGGGATGCGAATTCTGCCAGATACAGAACATCTTCACTTCTGGAAATGTACAGCCATCAGCTTGTTCTGGAAGCACAGTTTCTTTAAATGATGTGCTTTCTACCTCTCTGTTTTTCCACAAGTTCAGAGTGAGAAGAGACTGCAAAAAGATTTTTTTTTTTCTTCCTTAATCTACTTTGAGTATAAAGCTTTGTGATTTAATTTTTGCCTGGCATTTCTACACCATGGGAATAAACCACACACTTCACTAAAAATAGCTTGTAACACTTGATTCTGCTCCGATGCTTTCTTCACCAACTATGGAAAGTTCCAGCTGCAATGGAAAAGTCTCACAGGTTTGTCTCCTCCTCCCACCTTGCCTTTCCCCCACGGAGAAGGTGGTGTGTACGTAGGGTATGAGTGAAGAGAGAAGCTGATCCGTCTGGGTTCAGCTGGGTGTTCCTGCTACGGAATGTCTTGCAGGTGCAAAGTTAACATCTATACTTGGAGGGCTACCATATGGTTAGAGTCTAGCAGTTACAAGTTACTGTGCATATGGACCAACTTTCTTTTCTATTAATTATTCATCTCGGGTTGAATTTTTTTTCTTCCTTCTTTGTTGGTTACCTGATTTAAGGGTATAACTCCATTATACTCCAGATCTAATTAGCAGCTGAGTTTTTGGGCTCTGAGAATGGGAAGCTGAATTTCAGCTCTTCCTGCATTTTGTGCCGATGAATGGAGCGTGTCTGCGGTTTACAGCTGGTTACCTGAGGGTAGATGCAAGGGCCCGGAGCAAGGAGGCCCTATGGAAGATGCTGCTTTCAAAAAAATCTCTATGCTAAAAATGGTGTAAAAATGGCAGGTCTTTGAATTGGTCTGTTTTGAGAGCTTGTTAGACTTAAACTCAACGTTCAAGCAGCTATTTGATAGATCACTTTAAAAAATCATACTGGTTCTGGCTGGGATGGAGTTAACTGTCTTCATAGCAGCCGGTGGGGCTGTGTTTGGGATCTGTGGCTACAACACAGCTGCTGAGGCACCGATGTTCTGGCTGTTGCTGAACGGAGCTTGCGCAGTGGCAAGGCAAGGCTTCATGGTTCTCCCACTCTGTGCCCTGCCCTGTGACTAGGCTGGGGGTAGGCGAGCGATTGGGAGGGGACACAGCTGGCACAGCTGACCCAGAGTGGTTGAAGGGATATTCTATACCACCAAACGTTACGCTGAGTCGTAAAAACTGGGGTAGAGATAAAAGAAGGGGGGGTTGGCTTCCAAGGTGGCTGTTGTTTGGAGGCTGGCTGGGCATGGGTCTGCCTGTGGGAGATGGTGAGTGGATTTCCTTTGCTTATTTCTTTCTCTTTTTGTTCTTTCCTTCACCTGTTAAAACTGTCTTTGTCTTGACCTACAAGTTTTCTGGCTCTTGTTCTTCCTGTTTTCCCTCCTTGTACCACTGGGGAGATGGGGAGTGGGCGAGTGACTGGATGGGTGCTTGGCTCCTGATACAGCTTCTAACCAAAATACGTTATCCTGACTTCTGAATTTGCATTTATCTTTGCATTGTGGCCACTGTAATCTCGTTGTCTGAGTGGCGTTGACTCTTTAGAAAGAACAGCATTGCTACTGGCTTGTTAGCGTTAGTCTGATCACATTAATATCTGCTTTTTTTAGTTAGACTTCTTCACAGGCCTCGGACCCTGTGAATTACACTACTGAAAAATCATAGACTGCCTATTGATTGTGTTATAAGCATTCATTGTACCGTGGTTTTAGAAACTGGCAGTGCTGGGTAATGTTTCGGAGCTGGGAGATGATGCTTCACAGACTTCCAGCAGTTTGACAAAGGGAGGCACGTACAGAATGAAAAGAAGTGATGGAATGGAGACAGAGGATGAAAGGAAGCTTTGTAATAAGTTTTCATCTGTATTTTGAAATACAAGCAAAATAGATTTAAAATAAAATTACAATAATTTTAACTGCAGCTTGTGAGCTGACATTAGTAACGGTGAGAAAAAGCTCTTGAAGAAACCCAGACAATTAATAGCTGCTGTGAATGAATCTTAAATGTTGTGTTATGCGAGGTTCATCTGTTTCCTTTCAGATATCTGGCTGGCCCTGTAGCTACTGTTTGCTACCTTGTTTGCTTTCCAAAGAAGATCCTTTTATTTTGTATTCAGCTTTTTAAGTCAGTGATCGGTTTATATATTGAAGGCTATTCTTTTATGTCAAATCACACTTCTGTGCTTCTAGGTCTCACAGGAAAAGAAGTCAACCCAGACGACACAAAACAGAGGATCAGAAGTCGCTTGGGGATGTCATGGCTATGGAAACTGCCTTGGAAGATGTGAAAGTGAAAGAAGAGCTGAAAAGAGGGCCAGATCTCGAGGAAGAGGAGAGAAGCAAAGTGATTGAGGGAGAAGGTGAGGGCCCTGCTCACTGGTGGCAGAGCGCTTCAGTGAAGAACTGGGGCAAGCTATCTCTCTAAAACACATTTGTAAATTGCCTGCTGTTGTTTATTTCTGCTGAAATATCAGCGGAGTCTTTCCCAATATTAAATCTGTGCTCACTGAAATACACCATCATTTACAGCAGCAATTGATTTTTCCTGCTATTTAAGGATCCAGTCCGAATAGCTTTCTTGGCAGGGCTTGAAATTTCTGCCAAAACTACTACAGGTTTGTAAAAATACATATTAGGGGAGGAATGTTTTTAAATATTTCATAGAGAAACAAATAAATACATTTTGTGTCCTACTCTGAAAAGGAAAGATTTGTGCACTCCCTTGTGCAATGAATCTTTTCCCCTTTCCCTTCCTTCCTCCTGGTTTCTGACAGACTGAGTAAAGTCAGCCTTAGGTTGTGTGGGATCCACAGCTGCTGCAGTTGCAAGTTGCAGGTTTGGTTTTCTTCAAGTCCAGCTGGAGGAGGGGGGCTTTTTAGCTTTCTTTGCATGGTTGAAGTTAATACCAGTCCATGACAACTCCCAGTCCTTTATGAGTTCTTCTGCCTGTGGTTCGTCCAAAGGCCTGACCTCAGCCATCTTGCTGGAGGCTCTTTTTGCGATAACTTTCTTGGCTGTGTATGGAAGGCTGCAGTTCTTGCTGGGAGTAGGCTGTTTTTTCCCCCCCTGCCGATGTGCGTGGTGAAGTGGTTGATGTCTCTGATGCACTCTCTCTGTGACGCACTCTCGAGCATTTCATAACCACTAGTGAATTCATTTTCATATATTGTATACATGCATTATTTTTTTAGCATTTGGAGAAAACTGAGGCTGCCAACCGTTTAGAGAACTTTGATAATGATCTTAAAGGAAATCTGTGGAAGCTCTGGGAAAAGAATTGAAGTCTTTGTTCGGTTCCAGGGTCTCTTAGCTAGACAGTATATTTTCTCTTTTCACAGGAAATACGGAGCTTGAAAATCGTTGTACAGTGCAGGAGCAGCACAGTGCAGATAGTTAATTTCTATTGCTCTCAGCTTGAAAGTGTCAGCAGTGTGTTAAATTGAACGCTCTTAGCTCTTGTACAAGTTTAACAGTTGATGCTTGTAATAAATGGCCCGAAAAAGCTGATATCCCTTTGGAGACAAGAGATAAGTGACAAGGACAGATCCGAGACCCTTAGAATGGCAGAGGAACAACAAAAACTCTGTTCTAGCCGAAGAGGTTCCAAATCATGCTTTTAGACTACACGTTACGAGCTCTTTAACTGTTAGCACAGGAGAGGAAAAACTGATTTTCAGCGCCATTGCAGAAAGCGTCACTAGAACTAGGCTGTTTGCTGTGCAGTTTCTGAGGGGTCTGGTGCTCAGCGTGGCTGTTAGCAAATATAAAAGTTTCTTAATGCAAGAGAGCGATGAAATAGCACTGGGTTCTCTAGTTTTCTACATCCTACTGTCTGCATTACCTCTCACAAGTGTCTGACAGTTTCATCTTGGAAAAGAACATAGCATCTGTTGGGCTGGCCCTGCTCATGGCAGTTTAGCTGCCCCCCTCCTTCGCTTCCTTTTTCTTTTCCTCTGGTTTGAATTTGGCTTTTGATTTTCTACTTACACCAGAGAAGACCTTGAGAAGGAGGAAGAATGAGGTTTCAAAGTTGGTAGTTTCAAAGTAGGTCCTGTTCTTCACGTTGCTTGTTTGGACTAGCTGAGTATTAATAACTTGAGGTTTTCAGGCTTTCTGACCCAGATACTTTAAGGTGTTTTCGTTGTTTTTTATGACTCAGCTCTTGTATTCATAATTTATTATGTTGCTATTAATGCATTTGGAATTCCTAGCAGTTTGTCTTGGGACTTGAAATTTGAAAGGAAAGTCTTTAAGCTCTGCTATTCTCTGAGTGTGCTAAGCAGCATAAATACATCCCCTGAGCCCGCAGGTGTTACCTGCTGTGCTGTGCCTGTGAAGAGTCCTGCGGACTCAGGCTACAAACTGTGTATCTTACAACAGGGTTCTTTTTTCTTTTTCATAGTGTGACAAGAAGCAATGAGATGCCTAGCTACAAAATAGTTACGTGTTATTTTCCACCACGTTTCATTAAATGGCATTCCCGCATATCCTCTTGAGTGTTGCAATTGTAAACTAAGCATGTAATTACGTGAAGTAATACTGTGATCCAGATGCCAGTAAACCAGAACTGCAAACTTTTCTGCTATTATCTGTATGTAAATAGCAAGCTGGTGCATAACTGATTTTTAGATCACCATTTGTTACGTGAGGGTTTTACTTCAGGCAAGTTCTCAAGAACTGGCCAACTGTCAAGTTGTGGCTCGTTTCTCGTTGATTTTTCTCCAGCGTTGCTTCAGCTGGCGATGTGAAGTCATTAAGAGATGAGGCTGTTTAATGGGACGGAAGGATTATCGTGAAACAATGTCATAGCACAAGAGTTGGTGCTGGAGACTTTGATCGTGTAGAAAAAATAGAGCCTTTTCAGAAATCTGCTGGTAGTCAGTGAGACCATCTACACGTTTGTAGCATGTGCTGTATGAAGCTCGCGTAACAACTGAGCAGACACATCTAGAAGCAAGCAGAAGGTGTTTTCTACCACTTTTGATTTCTGCTCTTGTATCAGTCACGTTCGCATGTTCTGTTGGCCTAAGCGATGTACAGGATGTGAACGCTGGGCGTGTAGGGATTGCTGTGGGGTGATTTCCTCTTCTGAGGAGTAAGTAATGCTGTTTAAGTGACATCGTGAACTTGGTGTTTAGGAGGCACTTCGGGATGGTGGAACAGTTCTTGCAATTACTTCATCTGCCGCACAGTTTCCCACATGGATTGAAGAAAAACCCTTGAGTGCGACTATTACACAAGCACAGACAGCTTCTGGAAGGATGCAGTGCTGTGTTAGACTGCTTTTTCCTGTGTTTAGTTTCATCTTATCTGTGTGCTTGTGCTTCTGCTAGATTAGTAAGTCTAATTTACAGTTGCTTTTTGAGCTGTTGACAGTACAAATTATTTAACACCCCTTCTCCTCAAAGGCATTGTATACCTGCAACTTTAGTGAACTCCGTATAGTATTTCAAATTGTCTCTAGACAAGCCAGTTTTTGCATCTAGAAGAACCACTGTCATGCTACAGTTTTCTGTATGTACAAGCTCTGCTGCTTGTGCCTTTCTTCTTCAGCAGCAGGACAGCTGATGGGCATTCCGCTGCTTACCTACCGCACTGATTTGTGCCTAAAGATCCCTTTCCTTTCTGGAAGTATTCGTGATAGCCAGATAGGGACTTTGAATTTTACCTCACTTTTTCCTGGCTTCTGATTTTATTGATTCACTTGCAAACTAGTTTGTTCGTCTTAATGCAAAAACTTTTAAGCAAAGTTCTGCGTGCCAGGTGCTGTCAAATTACCTATTTAGAAGTCAATAAAGCCGGTGAGTGGCATTTGTTTTGTTGTTGGGTAGAGAATTCTCGGAGTGTATAGAGAGTAAATATAATCTGGTTTGGTTCAACTGGGGAAAAATCCAATTTGCCTTTCATTCAATATGTTTGTTTCTCTAAGGAAATTCAATATTCCTTTCTCTATGACAGAACAAACCAGTTTATCTGAGCGACTGCCCACTCAAGTACAACAATAACTATGGGGCTGGACTTGTTCGGATTTTTATAAATTAGTGTAAATAAAGTTGTCAGACTAGACTTCTGGGAAATGTCGGGGGTGAGGTATCCCCTAGAAAATTTCAGCAGGGAATTTAGCACTTGATCTTACTGTGGGGTTCTTCACCATCTCTTTTCAAACCTGTTCCTTGTGCAGGTACCTCGTTATTGTGTGATGGCTTCTCTCATTTTTCTGTTTACTAGGTTTGGCTGGTCAGCTTTGGTCTAGTCCTTCATGGAGGAGTCCTGGGTGGGTTGGGATTGGAGAAGCGTCGTTGTTAGGGTGAATGGTCTTTGTCTTTCATTGTCATCATCCCTCCTCCCCATCCTGGTAGTGGGAAAATGACCTTTTATAGCAGAGTCATCTGGTCATAGCATCTGCCAGTGAAAAACAGTCTCCTATGAAATAAATTTAGCACTGGCTTCTGTCTGTGGAGCTTCTATTATTTACTTTCCTTTGAGTGAACTGAGAACTTCATTCATGAAGTGGGGGAAGAGTTGGGCAAAGGGAACATACATCGTTTGAGGTGGAAGAAGGCAGGGTGTGAAGGCATCTCCTGTCCTAACCTAGAGACACTCGCTCAGTGGCTAGTAGGAATCTTAATTACTGCTGTAAAATGAGAGTGTGTGGATCCTTTAACAGAGTTGTGTTGGGAAGACAGGTGGGGAAGACTCGCATGGGTTGTTGCTGCCTCTGGTAAAAATATTGAGACATCTGTCTGTTCAAGAAGTGGGTTTTGTTGTCACAGCCATGTAAGAGACCCGCAGTGCTGTGCAAAGAAGATGAATGACAGTACACTGGGAGAAACAAGGACAAATGGAGCGAGTGTTGGGAAAGGGTGTCTCGGTAACCAGTGCCGGCGTGGTGTCTGTAATAGGCTTAGGCCAATGCTGTGCTTGATTTATGCTTTACAGGCATCTTTTTAAAAGGCCTTACAGCAGAGGTCTCTTGGTAATAATGATTCAGGTATCTGTGTTCAATTCTTCATTTCCTAGGGCTGTTGAATGCATCGGCACATGGTAATACTCCATAAGAGCTATGCTTGCACATAGAGGGAGCAGTAAATACAGAACAGTGGTCTCCAAACTGTTTTGATTGCTCAGCCCTATTGGCAAGAAATTTTGATCACCCCCCCACCCCCGACGTGTATTTATTTATTTATAAAATCTATACACATATTAGAGTACTAATATATTATGTACATTGTAAAACATACACAAAAAAGATAAATTTTAAAAAGGACGACATAAAGATAAAATACTATTTTAAAGATCTATTTTACTTTATTTATGAATAGTACAAAAATGTTTTCTTCCTGCACTCCAGTGGATGGTTCTGCACACCCCACTTTGGGAGACTGCTGATACAGCAAACGTGAAACACAGAGCCAGGGCTAATGTAATATATGATATGTTTTCTGGCACGCTGTCCGATTTCTCAGGGGTTAAGATATTTACCCTCCAGGCAACATTTGTTTTGGCAGACTTTCTGTTCCAGTGAAGAATTAAATAGCCCATAGAAATGACACAAGTCTTTTATTTCTAAAGGGGACTTCTCCAAGTCAGTGCTGAGGTAGAGCTGAGGATGTCTACAGCTTTCAGCCTGCTGCTTAGAAGGGAACACCACCACCATAATGTCATATGTTAGCCCAGCACGGAGCTTTTGGATGAAAGGAGAAAAAATACTAAATGCCTAGAAATCTTGGCCTGTGAAGCTAAATGTTGCCTATTGCCTTGAAACAGGTGACTGCAAAGTCAAGGCCCGTCCTCCGAAAGTGAAAGGCGAGAGGAAGAGGAAGCACCTCTTCCACCAACACCAGCACCCCCTGCAAGCGCCTCAGCCTCCTCTGCAGCTGCCGCCGCCGCCGCTGCCACCACCACCTGCCCCGCAGCAGCAGCTGGCAGAGGACGAGGCACCAGTGGCACGGCCACCGCTACCCCCAGCACTACCCACATTGTCCACAGCAGAAGAGAGCTTGCCCCCAGCTCCCCTGGACATTATCCAGCCCTCAGAGGCACCAGCTGAGGAGGATGACTTTAAACCTCGGCCGATCATTCCCATGCTTTATGTGGTTCCGCGGACCAAAAAGACGGTGTTTGAGAAGGAGCCCATGTCCTGCCAGCAGGTGTTTGAGCAGTTTGCCACGCAGAAGAGTCCAGGCTGGCAGGAGGAGCCAGTCCCGATGGAAATCTCTGTGAAGGAGGAGGAGAATGCGGAAGCAGAAAACACCGAGGTCGCTGCGGAGGTCAGTGATGTACAGGTATGCGTGACATGACTATAAGATTTGCTAGTTTTAAGCAAAAAGTTGAGGACTAAACTTGGAACGAGAGGAGTCCTGAATTGTGCCTGAGCCTCCAGTGGAATAGTGCCGTGCTGGAGAGCCACAGAGTGCTTTTACAGGAAAAGATTGGTTGTTTTCTCACAGTTCAGTCCGTGGTTCAGTCCGTCATTGCATTGGTGCTAGCTGATTAATCAAAATTGTTATTTTCTTCAGAAGACAAAATAGGGAATATCTTTTCCTGCTACTAATAGTACAGATAATACTAAAATGATCCTCCCAAGCCCTAGGCAGGAAGACCCAGCACAAGCAAATGGCCCCTGCAGAGCAGCTCTTCCAAGAGCAGTAAAACCGAACAGTCCCAAGTGGAACTTTGATCGCACCGACGTTTCAGTAATTCCGTTCCCTTGTTTCTCAGTTCTCCAGCTGATGGCAAGTGCTTTATGCTTCCAGCTGTTGGTCTGCTATGTAGTGTTGCCTAGGGACCTTTTCTGTCATGAGATTTAGAATTGGAAAAGTTGGCAGAAAACTTTTTCATGGATACTACAGTTCATGGCACGTAATCTGTCTGGGGCATCTCTTTGCCTTGGGGAGTGCTTTCCTGAGGACAGTCTCCAAAAGGGGAAGAGGAATATGTTCAGGTGGTAGCAGCAAGTCAGAGCAATATTACGTAGCTCTGTTTTCCTGCATGATGCTACTGAAGGAGTGAAGGGAATGGCAAAGCACTATTAGAAACTGGGGGGTAGGTGGAAATGTGCGTTGCCATACCAGCATGGCACAGTTAGCGTTCCTTTGGTGTAAGTGTTGCTAAGACATAACAGCTGCAGACTAGAGAGGAAAAAACCCACTCCGATGGGCTGCCATAAGTACCTTCATCTCTGCTCACTCCTGTGCAATGTGGAATGTGCCTGGATTTTATTCTTAGTGCTGTATTACTGCTGCTGAGTCGATGTCGAGTGCAAAGTAACCGGCTGTCGTGCGTTCAGTGCCCGTCACTGAAGAGGGCTGTGAGCCCTGGTGATGAGGGTGCGTGCAGTATTTATGCTGTTGGATGGCCCACAGGGCAGTGGGTACAGTACAGTATAAATATACCTGTCATAAAATGCACTGCAATGTTCTAGTAAAATGTTTCTGGTCCTACATGCTCTGTACATATTTTTCGTGCTAGAGTTCCTAGCTGCTTATGTGATGGACCAGACTTCTCAAAGCTAATGGAGTTGGCAGGCTGGAAGCTGTTCTGATTTTAAGAAAACATTGTAGTTTACCCAGCGTCTTAAGAGATAGCATTGGCTTTATCTACTACAGTAATTGCCTTGGGAGGCTTTATTGATTGCCATTAAAAGGCAGTGAGATGTTTGCTGTGTAAATTCAAGAACTCTTTATGACAAGGATTGTGCCTCTGTTGTCCGGTCCTCTCCTTTGCTTGCCTGTGTATTTTTGGGGTTCCCATCTAGCTTGTTCTGGTTTGTTACAGACTGCTTCTGCTTTTTCAAAAATGAAGATGGAGATAAAAAAGAGTCGTCGTCATCCACTGGGCAAACCACCAACGCGCTCCCCGTTGTCAGTGGTGAAACAGGAGACCTCGAGCGATGAGGGTGAGTGCGCAAGCACTGGGAGCCTGTGTGTGTCTTCTCTGGTCTGAAAAATTGCTGAAGCCGTTAACATAACTGGATGGCCTGAAACTTTTTGTGCTACGCTTAACTGTTAGAAAATGCCGCGTGTTCACATTTTGATAACCCAGCTGGAAACAAAATTTGTCCGTGGGAGGTGTCCCTTCTCACCTCCCACCCATTTTTCTCTCAAGAAAAATATTTTGCTGGCTGCAGAGTGAGGCAACATTTTGGGTAAAGGGAAAAAAATAGTTCACAGAAAATAACATGCTTAAAGTAAAAACTTCTTAGATATTGCATTAAAATGAGATCTGTTCACCTTGGAGGGTGGTGGAGGTTATGTCTGCTGTTATGTGTACAGGCAAAGTTAATTCTGACTTTTTGGTTGGCTTTTCAATTCGTGTGAATGTTGGGGTCCAACTTTTCTTGGCAGATGCAGAATTGAGAATTAGAAGGTCTCTCTGTGCTTAACTGTGCATCACTGATTTTTCTTTTCCCACATTCCAGTCACTGTGAATGCCGTAACAGTCTAGAGGAAAATAAAAATAAGTCTCTTACCTCTCACTTCTGTTCTGTGGTGTAGTTTACCACTTCTGGGTCTTGCCCACGTTACAAAGTACTCGGAATATAGAAAAGTCCACAGTAAGAAGCTTTTGCATGCTGGGGCAAGTGCATGAAGGCGTAGTTGGGAGTCCCTGCTTTCAAGGTACCTAGAACTTTATATTCAAAGGGACGGTGTCCTTCCTGTTCTCTTCCCTGCAGAGAACAGATCCCCTGAAGTTAGAGAACCTTTTGTCGGAAGGGGACATGCTGTCCATGGCCCATTTCTGTGCCAAGGATGAGGTGTTTGATGTCTTGCAGGTCTGTATTGAAGTGTTGAGAGGCAGTTGAGACTAGTTACCTTGTTTTGGTGTGAGACCTTGCAACAAGCTTTGAGCAGAAGGATCCTCGTTAAACAGATTCTTTTCACTGGTTTGACTTGTTGGAAGGTGTATGGAGACTTTGCTGGCTTTCTGTGAAAGATGGCATTTCTTGAGGGCCGATTTACAGCACTGTTGGGTAAAATCTGATCAGATTCTTCTCTTCGCCGTCAGGGAATAGAAGCAGCTCTCTGCACGGCTTGCTTTTTCAGGGCTGATGTGTACGGATGATCTGGAGGCTGCAGCGAGGAAGTGTGAGCATGCAGATTAAGGAATGCATATGCTACCCCAAGATTCAGTTGCGACAAATCGTTAGCCTTTTCTACTTGTGTGTAACTTGCTTCAGATGTAGGAGCTGTCCCCAACTGCTGTGTGTCACATAGGGTCCGTCCTGGGATGAGGGCAGGTGAGGGTAGAACAGTCCTCTCTTTTTTGCTGCCAGTCTGTCACTCTGGATTGTGGTGCTGGTTTCATTGGTTTCACTGGTATCAGAAATCTTTGACTATCTCCTGATGCGCCTTGACTAAAATTTGGAGAAACACGTGGTTTGGTTTTTGGCTCGTGTCTTAAAATGACTTTTTAAGGTGCTTGATTTCCTCAAAAGGTGAGGGTCGAGCTTGGCTTTCAAAGTAAGACGCCTTGAAAGCATCGATCTGCGTACCCGAGGTCACTGGTCTTTTTAAATTTTGTCTATGCCTTACGCGAGGTGGGGACACATAAGCGCGTGTAGCTGAACTTCAGACTGTAGAACACATCCTTGTAAATGGGTTTTGTTACGAGGGCCTGCTCTGGTCTGACCGACGCCGAACTGGCAGTCAGCGCCTGGCGTGAGCAGCGTCCTCCTCCAGGAAGGAAAGCCAAACTCACCCACCAGCAAGGCTGTTCCTATTTATCTCCCTTTCCAGCAGAATCCTATGCGGTGTTGCGGAAAAGGCGATGGTATTAGCAATCATCGTTAGCCTATGGATACCAGCTTTAGTCCAAGATGAAAATAAAAATATAGTAAGGAAGCAAAGACACTTTTTAGGAAGTAACCCTCATTTGAAGCGTGACAGAGATGCACAGACAGTGTTCGTCACCTCAAAAAAGGTTTGATTAATTAAATATAATAAGATTTCCCACATTGTCTGGTAAATACGTCAGATGAGTTGGAGGGAACATATAAAATCTTAGATGTTAGCTTAGCCTTTAGTGTTTTACTCAAGTTCCTTTTATGCTTTCTGATAACCAAAGAGTCTGAAAATCTTAAAAGGGAGATAGAAATGGGGAGGAGGCTTAGACTTGTTGAGAGCAGAACATTAACTGCGTATTTCCAGTAATTAACAGTGACGCAGTGAACAGTTTGGTTTGATGTGCTGGGCTCTGACGATAATGTTCCACTAAGATGTTGTTGAGTTCCCCTGGCCAAAGCTGTTCATTTGGAAACTTTGCAGATTGACAAAGCAGTGAGTGGCTTCCACTTAGTCTTGTGTGGAAAATGTCTTCAGTGCTTGTAGTGGCTCAGAATTCCTTAGTGAGGAATGGTAAGAAACTTGGAACCCCAAACTGAGCACAAGTGGACTCTGCAGTGGTTTAATCATAAAATGCCAAGGGCCTTGTAAAGGTTTCGTGAAAACAAAGAATTAGCAAACTAATTAGCACCAGCAGTATCTAGCAGAGCTCTGGCGGAAGAGGTGGTGGTGAATGCAAATCGAAGGCTTAGTGGGGTGCACTTGATGGAAGTAGCTGTGAAGCAGCTGCAGAAAAGGAAGATGAAACCTTGAACCCAGGATATCTCACGGCCAAGATTTGAGTTTGCAGAAACAGGTCCGGGACGCGTTTTAGGAAGGCTGAAACAGATTTGGTGCTGGTGGTGGGAACTGGGAGCTGCCCTAAGCAAACGGGCACAAACTGCGTGCGCGGCTTTCGGGGAGTGCAGTTCCCAGTTGGAGAAAGGAAAGAGGGGGTTCCTTGCACTTGCATCAGGCATTTTGAATGTGGCTTCGTTAAGAGTGCTGTAGGTGTCCACAGCTGGACAGTGGAGAGAGTTACGAAGGCAGCAAATCCAGATTCTCTTTCTTCCTCGTGGCCAGTTCCATCAGGTCATCGGTGTCTCTGTCTTGTCTGTCCTGCCCGTAAAGTGGAGATTATATCCCTTACAGGAAATGTTTGAGGCATACACCGTGTCAAGAACTGGGAACAGGTGGAATGTTCTTATTTATTGAACTTGGGTTGCTGAAACATGAGCTGTTTAACCCTACCTTGCTGCATGTTGCCTCTACTCACTGTAGACTGCTTTGCCTCTACTGATTGTCCGTTGTTTTGTTTCTTTCCAGAAACATTCCCATTTTCTGGGGAGGAAGATATGAGTGACCCAGAGGCTCTGAAATCTTTACTTTCCCTCCAGTGGAAGAACAAAGCCCATCATTTCCCAGCTGAAAGAAAATTCAATGCAGCTGCTGCCCTGAGTGAGCCATACTGTGCTGTCTGCACCCTCTTTTACCCGTACAACCAGGTAATTCCGGGTACCGCTCGGACGGGCGTGTCGGTGCTGGATGCTGAGTGGTGGCTTCTGTGGGATGTGGGATGCAGGCCGTGCTCGTAAAGAGGGAAGACTTGTCCAAGTTTGCACACCAGAGAGGTGTCTTTGGGTTTGGCAGAGGCCGTGGGTAGAACCTTTCTTATTCTCTGTCCTGGCTTCACTGGCTTTTCTCAGCTTTCATTTTTTAAATCACACACAAAGAGCTTTGCGTTGCGAACACTGTTTCATGCGGAGAAGCGGTGCCGTACTGGGCGCATGATCGCTCTTGTTCGGGTGCAGGCCTGGGCTGCGCAGTACCTGCAAACAAGCAGCAAAGTAAAAATATACTGAGTAAGCACATACATCATTTTTTGGAAACTATCAATATGCTTTGGGATCTGTTATGAGCAGAAAGGCAAAATTTATCAGATGAATTAGTTCTTTGCCCAGTAGTGGATTGCTTTGTTCTTGCGTGCTTATAGAGCCGAATCTGGCTTTGTGTGTCCATCAGGAATACGTGCTTTAGATGCATAGATATGCGTTGGAAGCTTTTCCTGAGAAAAGCAGAACCGACCTGCCCCTTCAATAATATCTCTTGATTTATTATACAGCCTGAAAATAAAATATCTGTTCTGATTGCTGGACGTTGTTGTATAATGGTTATAAGGAAAACTGGGTACAGCTGGGCTGTTTTAATTCACTGGTTTTAGCTCTGGTCTGTTATCAGAAACCTTGAAATGTCCTTCTGGAGACATTCATGCAGAAAGAGTAGGGAAGGATGCCAAAAGGGTGGGAGAGGGGGAGGGAAGGTCTTGCTTTTATTAATATTTTCTTTTTTTTCTTTTTTTTCCTCTTGGTGTTATCAGCTGCAATTTAGGAACTTAGATTTTTACAGAAGAAAACGAAGGAAAGCTTCTAATTATTTTAATGCTTCTTTGAGCTTTTAGAAGAAATTACAGATCCCAGTATAGGCCTAAGGAAGAGAGAGGAGCAAAAGGCAGGGGCGGGGGTGTGCATGAGCAGACCTGGTTTAAAGTTCATTATTTGTGCTGCACGGCCTCAGGTGTTGGATGGCTTTTTTTTTTTTTTTTTTT
>Ga0065711_1033066_pt1 | contig 26164 bp, 16 predicted proteins | sample Hoacrofraction12_FD_59098 | JGI IMG/M metagenome (GOLD analysis project Ga0065711, IMG submission 59098) | Hoatzin crop microbial communities from Cojedes, Venezuela - Epithelial fraction 12 v2 (version 2) | ecosystem: Host-associated > Birds > Digestive system > Esophagus > Crop | place... | reverse complement strand
GGGGGGGGGGAAATGTCAACATCAGGCTTCCCTAGACCTCCCTCCCACTGTCATCTCCATCAGTTTCCTCGGCAGCAGCCTGATAACGCAGGTAGTGACTGAGCTATATAGCCTGGAGCTTTCGGTTTGTCGTTCGGGAGGGTTAGAAGGGATTGGGTTGAAAGCTGTGTCAACATTGTTTGGTTTTTTGGTTTTTTTGTTTTTTTTTTTTTAAATCAGTAAATAGCCTCACCTTTGTTATTCCTTCTGGAGCCTATTATATCAGAGCAGGGATTACCCTGGAAATCTGTTGGGGTGAAGAATTACATATTTGTGCCTTGTGCATTGTTTTGAGTCTTTCCCTGTGCATCTGCTGGTGTTTGTCTTGGAAGAAATTGCTTTAATTTCAGTGCTTTGTTCCAGGCATCTGAATGCAGCTTCTCACGTCAGACTTGTTTGTTTGTTTTTCTGTTCTGTTTTTGTTAAAGGGGAAGATGGCAACATGCAATTGAAGGGATGTTTCAACACTGAAATGCTGCTTGGTTTGATACCTGTGTTGTCATCTGCTAATGATTGTAATTTTTGCACATGAACTTTGTGCTTGCTCAGATTTGTGGAAATCTGTGCTTTGCCTACAAGTGTGAGAAGTGCAGCTGGGCTAACTGTGGAGGGAGAGGATCTTGTTTTAAAAAATTTGTTAAAAAGTAGTCCTACTCATAGTCTTGGTTCCCACTTGCAGTATAGGAGAAGGGAAAGAAGGTTTAACAAAGATGTGGAATTACCCAAAGAGGGATTTAATCATCAGATTTCTATGCTATGCATATAAAACATGCATTTTATTGGAAGTGAGCTAGTGTCCAGTAGAAGTAATAATTTCAGAAGTAACTGACACCTGTCACAACTTGGAGGTTGCTTTATAAAAATGTCTTCCATGTTGTAGAACATGGAAGAACAGTTGTTGATCATACAGCAGAGCTAAAACCAGGTTGGACCGGTTGTCTCAGTAGGGCTTGTGTACATCGAAAAGAATTTGTTGGGGATCCAGAGTGGAACAGTGTCAAAGCCACAATGTTTTATTCATACTTTAATCTAAAAATGCAGATTTTTAATAGCAAAAAGAGCTTAAGTGGAAGAAGGAAGCAAGCGTAAGAAGAAAATACACAAAAGAAAGTCAAGGAAATCAATACCCTCAGGGAAAAAAGTGTTTTAATGCAGAATGTTATGTAAAGCATACTGACCAAAGATAAAAGCAACCGTGTATATGCGGATGCAATGAGTTGTTGTGTATGGAAGCAGAGGAAGAAAAAATTGAATTGGCTGATGAACACACCTAAGCCTTCAACTTGATGTGTTTCCACTGTGAAGGAATAAAACGCAATCATTTTTTTGTGGAGAAAATGAAGGAGTAACTATAGAAAGGAGGGAGGGTGGCGTTTTTTTAAGTTTTGGTGATGGTCTGAAATGGGATTGATGTGTTTGAGACATTAATGTATGAAAAACTGGCTTGAGTTCCCTGCCTAAGTATATCCTGTTTTGTGTGTCTCTACAGGTAATCAGGGTGGTGTGTTATTTGTATGACTGTGAAATTTCCTTAGACTCCTCTAGCTTTTCTTTGTTTCCTCTGAAAGTGTACAATTTGCTCTTGCTGAGTGTGACAAATAAACCCCAACAATTCAGCTGTAGGCAGATCTTCTGATCCCAGGAAAGAATTCTGAAGCTGCTGCTTCTGTGGTTATTGTTGTCACCAGAGAAAGGCATTGTAAATAAATGCATTTTAAAAAAAAAATCGTGTTTTCTGAAAAGGATTGGTTTTTTTAAGATATGGGTAGGGAAGAAAAGCTAGATTAATTTTGAGTGATAAACTATTCTGTGTTCTTCTCCCCCTGTAGCATTTTCTTTAAAACCTATAGATATTTTAGTACATGAAGCATATAGCCATGCTTAGTGTAATGCACAGTCCAGGAAGGTGCTTGCTTTCTTGCTTTTCTTACCCCCACACCAATAAGCCTGAATAGGTTGCTGGAGATGATTGTGTTAGTGAAGTCTGAAGTGTTTGTAATTCATAAATCTGTGTCACTGAGGAGTTTCCAAATTGGGGGTTAGCTCGTCTAGGACTTGTGAGGACCGAAGAAATTCCACAGCCTTCAGTGGAAATTCTCTCCGTAGTTCCTGTCTGTATCGTTAAGTGTTTTACTGATGGATCATAGCTTAAGCTTGAAAGATGGGCCATGTGAAAGTGCATTTGCTAAAGTAAGCAAGCTTGTACTCTGGGTCAGTTTTAACCTCTGTGAAATCAGCATCCTGATGCATGTTCAGAGGAAATGTAATTTGAGATTTCTCTGGTTTTTGCTGTCTGTGTTTTAGTCTCTTAGTTTTGCCTTGATGCTAGTAGAGATAGAAAGTCTGCATGTGGCAAGAGTTCTGACAGGCAAGCCAAACTTGCACTGTCGGTTGGATTTGCAACAAAAAATGACCTATAAGCATAGGAGCTAGAATAATCCTGTATATAAAAGGGTTCAGTGAAAAAGCTGACATGCTAGTAAAGCGTTGGTAGTGTTTGAAGACAGGCATTGCACATTTACATTGTCTATTGTGATTTTCCTCAACAGTGTCAAGTACTAGATGCCGAATCTGCTGCATTTTGTTTTTCGCTGTTTGACTGGGGGTGGGGGTGCTGGTGGTAATGTTTTTCTGCTGCTTGTGGTCCTCAGAGTACCCAAAGGTCTCTCTCAAAGTACTTCATACACAGCAGCATGAGTTAGTGTTCAACTGTATGCTGTATACCTTACCTTCCTTTATTGTTCTTTTGGTTTTAGTGCTTATAGAAAGCTGTTGAAGATGGGAGGTGCAGTGAGTGCAGGAGAAGATAATGATGAATTAATTGATAACCTGAAGGAAGCACAATACATCCGGACAGAACTGGTAGAACAAGCGTTCCGAGCCATTGATCGAGCAGATTACTACCTGGAAGAGTTCAAAGACAATGCATACAAGGACTTGGCATGGAAGCATGGAAATATTCATCTCTCAGCACCGTGCATTTACTCTGAGGTGATGGAAGCTTTGGACCTCCAACCAGGGCTGTCATTTTTGAATCTTGGCAGTGGCACTGGTTACCTGAGTTCTATGGTTGGACTCATCTTGGGTAAATACCTTTTCAATCATGTTAACTGTTTACGTTAGATTAGAAAATAAAAAGTTTTGTTAGTGGGAATGAAGCATTCCTCAAGTAATGACACTAAAAGGTAGCTGGGAAGGTAAAGAACGCATTAATCCAACTGGCCAGTTTATCAGAATTCTTGTAACATTCTCTCTGGAACTGGTGGCTGTAGTGGATTCCTGCAGGACTGGACACAAGCTTGGGTTTGTTGCCCCTTCAGCAAGAACCCAGCTCAGGAGCAGTAGTGTCCCGTTTAAACTAGAATTGAGCATGTCTGCAAAAACCTGAGACTATAGCTGCTCTGTGCCTCATTTGTTTTTACACTGTCCTGTCTAAACTGAAACATGTTTGAGATCCAGTTTTGACTCTTCCCAGCATACAGGTGGGAGTAGTCTCTGGAAAGCGGTTAGTGCTTCAGAACAGACTTCATGACCCCATCTACAGTAGGCACAAAGCAAGGCATCAAAGTGCAATTACACAGTTGCAGTTCGCCCTTTAGTGCTTCAGTCAGCACTTGTGCTGCCAGGATGGATAGCAAATGACTATAGGGTACATATTTTCCTTTCGTGGGGGTGTCAAGAATTTTAACTGCTGAAATGTTTGCTGTCAGGGTAGAGTCTTGCTCCCGTCTCCCGTGGCTTTTCATGGTATCACATTTGTGGTTTTCTGCTAGATTTGTTGAGATTATGTGGGCTGCCAGTATGTAACTCCAGGGTTTTTGAATCTTTTGTAAGAGTTACCAAGTCAGTTCAGAATAAGAAGTGTGGGTGCTGAACAACTTCTGTATTTTCCAATTTATTTTTGCTGTTAATTGAGGTACAGTGTATGGTGACTGTTCCTGGTGCCTTTGAGGAGATATTTAGCATGTCAGCAAGGGGGTATAAAAATAACATAAAGATTTTTTTGAGAGATTTATTAAAACATGCAGGCTATTCTTCTACATTGGATTTTTTTCCAGGTGGTCAGTTTTACAGCAATAGTATCAGTGTTTCCCTCCTACAGAGGAATTTCCTGCATAGTCAAGAGCAAATGATTCAAAGTTAATTGTGCAAAACAGCCTCATTTGCGGCCAGAAATTGCAGGTATAGGGTTGCAGTTCCCATTGTAGTACCAAGATATCTGACCTGTCTGACACTTGAGGAGCAATCCATCATAGGAATTAACCAAAACTGTATTCAGTCCTGCTTGATTTTGTGTTGTTGCCTGTTATCATTATCCTAGAGTTCTAAATTTGCAGGTCCTTTTGGTGTTAACCATGGTGTGGAGCTTCATTCCGATGTGATCGAATATGCGAAGCAGAAATTGGACTTCTTCATTAAAACAAGTGACAGCTTTGACAAGTAAGAATGCAGAATGCTCGTTTGGATTCATTATGTGCGTTTGGCTTTAGTCATGGCAGTTCTTGCGCCTGTGTGGCAGCTCTGGATTCAGGGTAATCTGAGGATTCTGGCTCCTTAGGCTTGCTGAGCTGCAGTGTGTGACCTTCTAAGCTGATGTGTATTGGGGGGGAGTTTCAGAAATTTTTGCAGTGTTTTTAATAGCAGTGCTGATGTTGCAGAGCTCAGAGGAAGCTGAAGAAGGTTGCTTATTTTAAAATGCACTTGCAGGTAACAACTTGAAACTTGCACGTAACAGGAATAGTTATGGTTGTGATCTGAGAGCATGCATGGTTATCAGAAGAGTACAAACGGATTTCTGTGGTGGCCTAATATGTTCTATCTGAGAAGAAGAAAAATGGTATTTTAAAATATGAGGGTAGTGTTATGATGGTGAAGTTGGAACTAAAACTGCTTGGGATTTGATTTATGTTCTTCCTTAGAACCTCCATTCTGCTGCTGTCACAAATAATAACTTTCCAGCAAGATAACCATTGCCAACAGTAACCTCAGCAATTAAAGTTGTGGCTGTCATATTTTTGGATCCGTCTCACAGTTTGTTCAAACAAGGAAGTAAAGCATCTCTGGATACTTGATAGTCCTCCTCTCACGGGAGGAAGAAAATTAAAGTCATTACATGCTAGGATTTAAACTCCTCAGCCTTGTGCTGTTGCTGCTGCGTTGGAAAGCTGCTGCTGAGAGGGCTCTATTTTCTTGATGTTGGCAGTAGACCAAAAGTTTTCAGCTTGGAAGGTGCTTGCACATAGATGACTGAGATTTTTTCAGAGTCATTTTGCTATTGTTTGAATAGGTGTTTTAAGGAACACTTTTTTCTCTCTGCAGACAAATATAGCTATGGAGCAAAAGTGAGCTGAATTCAGAAATGAACATGACTGGAAAATTGGCATTGCTGAGAGAAATGGCTGCTGGGTTATGCTGTTAGAACACCATGTTCGGGAACTGTTAGCTGGCTGCTCTGAATGTCTAGCACACTTTGCAAAAGCAGAAAGCTTCAGAAAGTGTTTAGGAATAAATAGGTGCTATATTGAGCTACCTCTCAAGATACCAGTAAACGAATGGATATGTTGTACAACTTCTATCAAAATCAGCTGTTAAATGTGGGACTTGAAGCTTACATAGATTTGGAACATGTAAGAAAACCAGAAGCATCATAGAATTGTTCATTTTTCTTCTAAACTGAATCAGAAATGCTATAGGCAAAAATTCTTCTTATGAAGGGTGAAATCGCAGTTCTTTAAAAGCTAATGGCAAAACTTCCATTGGCTTCAGCAAAGCATATTTCTGAAGCACCGGGTTATATTTTCCCCCAACATCTGAAAACCATTTTAAAACTTTTTAAAAATGCCCAAAAAACCCTGATGAAGTCCTTAAAAGACTTTAACATTTGGAATTGCAGATCTAATATTTATATTTGCATATTATAACTGAGTCAGCATCAGGTGACTAAAAATAGCTCATTCTGAAGAGTTTTGTGCTACTCAAGTATGAAATTAGGCATCCTTAGCCTTTGGAGATTTTAATCTATGAATTCTCACCTCGTTATTATGTGGTTTTGAGACTTCTAGCTGTGGTTGATAATGTCTAGAGTACGTGGACTTCAGGGGAGAAATTGTCTGAAACCTTTTTTTCTGAAGTATTTTTCATCGTGTCATTTTTTCAGCATCATGAGAAATTCATCTGATAAACTGTAATACTCTTTTATGATACACATCCTCTTCATTTTCAGATTTGAATTTTGTGAGCCATCTTTTGTTACTGGCAATTGTTTAGAGATTTCTCCGGACTGTACTCAATATGACCGTGTTTACTGTGGTGCTGGAGTACAGAAGGAACATGAAGACTACATGAAGAACCTGTTGAAAGTTGGGGGAATTCTTGTCATGCCTCTAGAAGAGAAGGTTGGGTGCCTTTCAACTCGTATTTCTCTTTCAGTTATTCTTAATTCTGCACTCAAGATAGTAATTTGGGTTATCTTTTTGGTGTGAAAGTGTGTTGTTTTAATGGAGTTGTATGGCTGAGGTGTAGCTATCTGAGCTGTTGCCTCTGTCAGGGTGGTTGTGATAAGCAGAGTGCAATGTCTTCCCAGCGAGGTGCTGTGCAATGAGTTAGCGCAAGAGATGTGAGCTGTAGGAGAAATCAAATGATCTGCAGACTTCCTTCAAGAGTGAACGCTTATCAGTGACTGACGTGTTTTCTCAGGGGTCAGACATAGCAGTTCTGGTTCAGAACTGAGGAGGAACTGGGAAAGCAGGGTGGCCCAGACTGCCATTGCCCATGCTCTGTTGCAGCAGATGAAGTTACTTGGGGTTAATCCTTTAAGGAGTTCTCAGTTTTTTCAAAAAAGCCCCAGTGTTTCTTTCTCCTTATTACCTAACTTTTACTGTTGTAGTTTCTAGTGCTTTAACCACTTGTCCAGGCAGAAAAGTCTTCTGTTCATTTTTTGTTCAAAAATCTTCCTGTAGTACACACAATGGACAATAATCTCTTTGTTTTGGTTTAGTTGACTAAGATAACTCGTACTGGTCCTTCTGCCTGGGAGACCAAGAAGATACTTGCTGTTTCTTTTGCTCCTTTGATTCAGCCGAACCACGCAGATTCAGGAAAATCAAGGCTTGTTCACTTGCGTGAGTACAGACATTCTTGAGCATGGGGGAGGTTTCTTCAGCTATTTGGCTATAAGCTGCATCTTGCTTCCTTAGGTGTAACATCCCTATGAATCCTTTCAAGGAAAATGACTCCAACTGCTTCCTTCTTTGAGCAGTTATCAAAGTCTTATGTTGGATCCCAGTCTGTCTTTGAGGATATCTACAGAAGTCTGATGCGGGAGTCAAAATTGCATAAAATAGATTCTAAACACAAATGATTTCTTGTGAAATTGTACCTAAACTTTGTGGGATGTTTGGTCATGGTTTTTGCTATTGCAGATATCTGCTTTGATCCTGAATTGTGTACTGCCATGGTTCTCGGGCACTGTGCCATCGTGATGGAAAATACACTAGCAGTACCAGTGAACAAACATTCTGTCTGCTCAAAGGCTCTCACAGCCCCACAATTCAGAATTATCGTGAACCTGAACACTCAAGGGATAGAAGTTGTGTAATTTTTGCTGAGCTGTTTGAAATGCAGGTCATACACAGTGGCCTCAATCTTTAGATTAAGACTTCGCTGTAGAGAGGCCTCTGAAGAACACATGAAGAGAGATGCTTCCATAAAGAGATTAGTCAGGCTTTGTTCTTATTCTGGAAAGGTGTCTTTGCATGACAAAAAACAGCTCGGTAAGCAGTCCGTACAGTGCTATAAAGTCCACTAAATGCGTATTTCAGCATACTTTTTATGGTGGCTTTGTAGCGAGACCTACATAGGTATTATAGGTGATTTTTTTTTTTTTTCTTTTTTCTGGTTCCTTCATTCAGGTCCGAGGAATGCTTACCTGTCAGTAGAAGACTGGGTTTTTTTATTGTTTCAGTTTGAATTCACTTTAGCACAGGAATGTGTGTACATTAATACATTTTTTTCTTTAAGTTGCTTGAGTTATGTTGTGCACTTACGAGCTGGCAGCAAAGTGCAGAAGACAGAACAGTCTTCCAAACCATTGATGTGGGAGGTATTTTAATACGGTAACTTATTGTATGCTTCTATAATTACTTTTACCAAATGGTTTCCAGCCAGTCTTCACCCACAAAGTCTGAAGCAGTTTTTGAAGAGTATAAATAGTACTCATGTTTTATGAGCGAAGAACTTGGCAAAGCTGAAGTAACTTCATAATAGAAAAATCATTTTATGGACTTCAGGTCTAGTTATCTATGGTAGGAAAATACCATTTTCTAAGTTATTAAACAGTTTCAGTCACTATGTCTTACAGTCTTTAAGACGTGTATCTTAAAATAATTGTGAGGACTTGACATCAAAATATGAAACTCTTCTTTCATCCCATTCTTTTTCTTCAGTTAATGAGAGAAACACAGAATTATATTTTGTTTGGAAAGTTACAATGCAGTTTATGTGAGTTGACAGGAGTTGAATAGAGCTGTTTTTGTAATCACAGCAGGGAATTCAAGTGGCCTGATTTAATTCCAGCAAATACAACTTTTCCTGTGAGTACTCTTGAGGGGAGTTTCTCCATATCTGTTCATGGTTTTCATTTTGTTTCAGCCCCAGTGGCTGTTCGCAGCCTCCAGGATCTGGCTCGCATAGCCATCCGAGGAACCATTAAAAAAATTATACATCAAGAAACAATGAGCAAAAATGGAAATGGGCTGAAGAACCCCCCAAGATTTAAACGAAGACGAGTGCGTCGCCGTCGCATGGAAACTATTGTTTTCTTGGACAAAGAGGTCTTCGCTAGTCGTATCTCCAACCCATCAGATGATAACAACAACAGTGAGGATATCGAGGATGAGAGACGAGAAGAGGAAGAAACTAAACCCTCTGAACTAAAGCCAGACCCCCCTGTAAACTTTTTGAGAGAAAAGGTCTTGAGTCTGCCTTTGCCTGATCCCTTGAAATATTACCTGCTTTATTACAGGGAGAAGTAATTTCCTTCTAGAAAGTGGGAAGTAGTCAGAAAATAAAGTACTACTTAGGGCTTGACAAATGTATACCACTTGCTTGCCTGCTAATATGACCACCCAAGGCAGTAGGCTAGCTGGGGAATGTGGCTGCTGTATACTTAAACATTATAGCTTTTTTAAGTTTTTTCTTCTCGGTTGTGTGCTATAGTTTTATCCTACAGCAGGGATTCCTTAGGAAGCAAGTTGGTGAAATGCTCAGCTGCTTGTGGAAAGGAGGATTTAATTCCCTGAACCTAACTGCACAGAGATGTTCTAAAAATCTCATGGCTGCTCTGCTGAACTGCAGTTTTTAAATATTCTTAAGCAGTTCCCCAAAGACCTTTGCTGGCTGCTCTCTCCCACTAAACCTGCCATGTGTTTACCGTGGTGTGTGTTTAATGGAGGATGAAGATTATTAGTAAAAACTGACCTGGCAAATCTTGTTTCTTCCAGTAATCTGAAAAAGCACAACTTTTGCAGACATGAGAGGAAAGAATATTTTGCATCTGGCCTTGTGGCATCCAGGTTTTGAAAGAGAAGGAAAGCATCAGCTCCCCTTTGGTTAGGCTCAGTTTTGCTTATAAACTATATATAATTTTTCAGTAAAAGGTAAAAATGTTTTACAGAATATTGGTTTTTTTAATGGGAAACACCTGTTCTAGTGAATTTATCTAACAGAGATGCAAAGCTGGGGGGTTTTTTGTGTATTTTTTTAAAGCAGTGGAGGCAAGTGAGGAGTTGCAAAGCTGATTAGCTTTGACAAGATGCTAGGGTAGTCCGGGTTGTGATTGCTGTCTCTGGAAACACAGAGCAATTCTGAGTGGGGAAGAGGGTAGAGAGGAGATGCGTAGCAGCGAGTTTGTGAAAACTGACCGTGAAAGCAGAATCTGTGGATTTTGCTGTTGTGTGAGATAAGTTATGTCTGCGGGGCTGAGCAGAGTGAAGTGCAGAGCGTGAGCCTGAGCAGAGTGGCTTGTGTCCTGGTCATTCAGCCGAATGTCATTTTGTGGAGAGCGTGTAGAACCTGAAAACAGTCTAGAAAGCCAAATTTACGCGGTTTTTGGGTGTTGCTGTGTGTGTGTGCCTCTGCTGTAACGAGGTGGCTAGAATACAACTTGTGTACACACAGTCCACATACGGGAGGTGGAATGAAGGTGATCAACTTGATAGTTTATTGCTACAACAATTAAGTAGATGTTTTAACAGGCTCATACAGAAAGACTTCACGCTCTGCAGTTCTGTGGATGCGAACTCTTTAATCTTTATTCCCAAGTCTTCCCGTGATGGTGATGGAAGGAGATACTGTGTTTAGAAGGGGAAGTTTACTTGGTTCAGCCTGTTTGAAAAATCTACCTAAACCAGTAAAGGCTGGAAAGAAACCCTTCAGCTTCTAGTGATGTGAAATACTCCTAAAGCTGGTGGGGGGAGGCGTGAAAAACCCCCTCTCAGCAGGTAATGAAGCTGTGTTAAGGCATTGCCCCATCAGAAGCACTTAAGTTGGTATCGCTTTGGTATCTTTTTTTATGCTGTCTCCTCATTTTGTGAGGAGGAATGAATGAAGACTGTCTTGCCAAAAATACGCTGGGTTTTCGGTTGGTGGTACTGAGTCGTCGCACAACTTGCTTAATGGTAAATAGTGTTTCAAAGTTCTGTGCGGCTTTGAAAATAAACTGATAACTCTTCTACGTCTAAGCCTGAGGTGGAGAACTCTTACTTGCTTGATAGGCTTTCTGTATATCTTTGAGAATGTTATCTGATAAGAGGGTGTCATGTGGCTGCTGGCACAGAACACGGTAGTAGGCTGTGTTTCGCCTCTGGTTTCCTAAGTCTCCATTTCTGCTCTAAATGGTACCCCAAGCTATCTTGCTCCCTCGGATTTTTATTTTTTTATTTTAAATGGGACAGTTCGGTGGCCGCTGAGCTGATGGGTTTCCTGTGAACATACAAATACTCATCTTGTAATTCTGGCAACTAAGATGAGTTTTGTTCTACAAATGAAAATCCTGAATGTGGTGGTAAATGGAGGCTTAACAGAATCTACATGTAAGATTTCTCTGTGCTTCCCCAAAGGCTGTCGCCTCTGTCTTTGTTAGGCATTTCTGCTTAATAGCTGTCATACCAGGTATGTGCCTTTCTGTGTTGTGGCACAATTTCCACGCCCCTACGTAGTACAGGGTGCCTCCTACTTTTGGCTACCAGGTCATCCTTCAGTTTGTTGATACAAAACTTCTTTTAAAGAAGTTGCTTTAGAAATGCTGTTAAACTTCAGGTTCGTATTAGCAAACCTTGCTGAGATTCTGTTAAAGCTGACTGATTGAGGGAGAATTGTCTTTCGTTTATCCCTGTTTGATTTTTGACCCCATCCCACCCCCAGTTGTAAAAAATATTTTATCAGATTTTTCACCAGATTTGCCTTTTTTATTACATTTGCTAGATTTTGTAGCTTTCTATAAGATGCATAAAATACTGCTATTTTTCCTGGATAAGGTTGAATAAATAAATATATATACAGGAAATTTATGTTCTAGGTTGTCAGTTTGTTCCCTTGTCCAGAAAAACAGAGATACAAACAAACCCATAGTAGAAATTTTATGTGTAATATAATTGTGAAATAGCATTGCTTATAGCCTGTAAATGAAGGGGAACTGTAAATACGTTTTCCCTGTGCACAAGCACTTGCACTGTAGTTTTGTATGCATTTGTAATAGACTTCTTGTAGCATAACTGTTTTTGTATAGTCTGTAAGCTGTCTAGGAGTTTTACCTGCTTTGACCATTTCCTTTTGTGTTCTAAGTAGTCTTCACTTTAATTGTATGTGACTCCTTTTACATTTCGATACTGCAGTAAATTTGCAAAAAGAAATGAACTTCAAGCTGCTTTAATCATTAGTGTGTAAGATGAAAAATCTGTAGTTGGTCTAAGGCATGCAAAAGTGTTACACAATTTAAACTTTATTAATATGTGTTTCTGTATCAATAAACTCAGTAAAGACTTTTTAGCCTTCTTAACATGGTTTTGCATCATGTTGTGATTAGAATACTTTGTAGATAAGTATGTATTTCCATAATTGAGGGTTAAGACACTAGAACACTAGAAAAAGCACTTAATAATACGGTGCAGGTGCATAGTTTCAGCTGAACTCCTCAGAACATAATCTGTCAAAAGAAACCTGCCCAGCTGACCATTTCTAAACCTTTATGTAATGGAGTTGTGCAAGATGTATTTTGGAATTGGCACACACAGAACTGATCCAGGCTTAATGTATCAGAAGGGTTGAAGAGTGAATTCGCTTACCTGGCTGTCAGACCTCTGGACAACAGATACATGAGGTCATTTAGTCCATTTCTGTACTGCAAGGAATTGCCTAAAGCAAATGTGTCAGGAGTTTGTTTAATGCATTCGGAACTGGAACTCTGCTCTGCTGTCCTGTCCTCTCTTTCAATGCTTAATTAATGCACATTTTTAAGAGCTGGTGTTCAAGGCTTCCATTTCACTAGCATTGAGAATAATATTTTGGCTTCAGCTGTGATAGGAAACTAATTATAATAGCAGATACAGCTGTTGCTAATTAAATGTATCTCAGCCTTTATTCCAGAGGATAATTGCTGCCAGTCCGTGTTTCTTCCTGTCACCTGTATCTATGATAGATGTCCTTTTACTGACTATAACATGAGACTAGTTCAGTGTTAATGTTTTCCTTCATGTGATGCTTGCTGAAAAAAACACAACTTTTCATCTTTGGAAAGCTATGGATGTGTCATAGAAATGATATCAAGTAAATTAAATTTGTCAGATATGTTTATGTTCACTTCATAGTAAAATGTATGTCACAGTTCCCGGGGAAGTAACGGTGAGCTCTTCAGGGGAGCTGTTCGAATGAAATCTTTCTGCTGTGGCAGAAGTGGTAGTTAAAAATTAAGCAAAGAAGAGGGGGGGAACACACCTGAAAAACAAACCCTGATTTCCTTCTGTTCTACTGGTGCAGAAAGGTGTGTCCAGCAGAGGCTGGAGATGCTGAAGCAGGGGACACAAGTGTTAACGTTCCTTCCTGTTGCTTAGGAGTTAACTTCTGGTGCTTCTTCAGAGCTGCACACTCCTTTTTAAACAATTTGTCATGTAGATGGAAAAGAAGATAAATTAGTGCAAGAGTCAGGGAACCGTGATTGCTGGTGTTTCGTATCTCACAAACATCCCATTTGTCATGAAGGAGAGATTAGAAGTTGGTTTCAAGTTCAAGGGAAGATCTGCTCTTAAGTAAATGCATAGGCTGCAGAACTTTCCTTGTTGCACTCAAATTATTCCCTGTGGTCTGGCCACTGTTAAATTTGCTGACTTTGCTAAAGATCCCATTCCCACAAAGTACTAGGCACCCATCAATCCTGCTAGAAGCTGCCACCCACCGCGCAGCCAGGTGCTGAACTAGGATTCCAAAGACAGTACGTATGGCAGCATTACCCATGCCTAGCCCAGCTCTCCTGTTAGCAACCTAAATAAACCTGGAAGGGACCTTTTTTTCCAGGTGGTTGGTTTAGAGCTCAGAGTTTATGCACCACAGTGTAACTGGAGGTAGAAGGCAAAAGTCTTGCATTTCTGAAGCAGCCAGATGTGCCAGGGAAGGTGTGGATGACTTTCCTAAATACTGAAGCATGGTTTGAAGAGAGCATTTTTGCTTATATTCCTAGAAATACTTCTTTACAGAGCAGCTCCTGAGTAGCTGTGTTACCCTGACCTAACAGAGTTTGGTGTGTTTTGGCAAGATGATACGGGGAGCAACCAGGCTGGAAGAACAGATGGTTGAAGTCTTGAAGACTTTGCTGACATAACCTACGTTGTCTTTTCTGATGCACATGAAGAATGCACTTCTCAAAATGGAATGAAAAGCTGTCATTCACCTGCAGCAGTCTGCTCCCAGCTGCTGCACAGAGGCTGAAGCAGATGATTTCGCCTTTTCAAGCTGGTTTTGTGAGAAGGGTTGGGTGGCCACTAGAGGACACTCCAACCCCTGAGGTGGGTCCACGGGGCGAGTGGGGGGGAGTTCGGTGAACTTGCCTTGGTTTCACAGTAATGTCAGGGCAAACAAACAAAAGCTTGCCTGAGGACGAGATGCAGAAAACCTGCCGGATAATGCCCTTTTATAGCTGGGAACGAATCCAGCTTTTACTATCTGTGACATGGAATTTGTAAGTGAAACCCCAAGCCCCAATGCTCTCTCCCCAAATGCTCAAGAGACGATTCTGAAGGGAGAAGAGAATTGGGGAGACTGAATTGTCGCTCTTGTTAAGTACTGTTTTGTCATGTTGCTGGTATTGTAGTTTGCAGTATAAGGCAGACTTGCAGGTTGTTGGGAAACTTCTGTTTGATCTTCCAGGTAATGTGGAATGATGCTGCATTTGGAATTCCTCAAATACCTTTATATCCTGGTGAGGGTTAATGCCTGGTGCTCATGCTAAACCCACACATTTAGGATCTTGTATAGTAGTAATTTAAAATCTAAAGACAAACTGTTTTCACTCTAAACTGCTTTATCACAGTAAAAGGTGATTAATTCAACTGGAAACGACCTCCCTTTTGCATCTCGATTTTTATCATCTAGTGGGAGAAACAAACTGAGATCTGCATTTCCTACAGTTCAAACTCGGGTGGTTTCATTCTTTCCATCTTTACTCCTCAATTGCCTTTAATTTCTCCAAAATCCTGACATTTTTCCAAATGACATCCTTGTAAAGAGAAATTACACTGGTTGAAAGGTCTTTGAAATGAATCAGCTTTTACTCTGTCTAAGAAACTTTACAGAATGCCTACCATCAGGTTTCTTTGTCTTTATTTGCAGGTTATTTATCTCTGTTAGTGATTTCACTTTTAAAATCACTTATCTGTAGCATTCCATGCTCTTGTCAATGGTTGGAGATGTGTTTTTGCTGGATGTTATAACTACATGTAATAAGAGACAGCCTTCACCCTAAAGCTCTTACTGCCCGATGCGTTTGACAGGCTGTTAGATAAGATGCTATCCTTAGTTTGCAGAGAGTGTGCTAAGGCAGAAATTTTGATGTAAAAACTTGACCCTGGGCCATCTGCGTCCTAGCGCAGCCCTGGAAGCACAGGGTCAGATTTTGGTCGTTGTCCACAGAGGTGCACAGGGCGTGCTGTCAGGTAAACGCCTGAGGAGAAGGTGAGGAGTTAACTTGCGGTTCAAAATAAGAAAGAAGGCAAAAATAAATCAAAATTAAGAGTTTGTCTTTCAGCACCGGTTCAAAATAAAAAACAAGGCAAAAATAAATCAAAATTAAGAGTTTGTCTTTCAGCACCGCCGTTAAAGAGGGGTGGGAACAGCCTGATCTTCAGTGATGTACATAAGGGCAGGGAGGGTGGGCGGCTGGACTGTCAAACTGCCTTAATTTAATTGCAAACACATGCTGATGAGTCCCCTCCTCCTGGACCTCGGGGCTGGGAAACTTTTTTTTGTCAGCTCCCTGCAGTTCAGAATCGAGGCAAATACACTCCAGCAAACATCATGCTGATCACCTCTTCGGCTCTTCCAGGCTTTCTGTGTTTTCTCCTCTTGCCTAGTTTCTCCTGCTCCTGTCCTAGTCGCTGCCTGTGCTTCAGGACTACAGTAAGATGCATGCATCTGATGTTGGAAACCATCCCCGATATCCCACCCCAGACAAACATACTGTGAGTAACTATTTCATTCTACTGTCTCTCTTACCTGCTTGGTCTTTAGAAAGAAGAAAGAAAAAGCCAAGGCCAAGAGCATGCTTTTTATCCTCTCTTATTTCTGCAGAATTGTCTGCATCGCAAACTGTTTCATGCTTTTAAAGCATAAAGCAGAAACTGCTGCTTTTGGCATTAGTTAATTGTTAACAGGACAATCAAGGGAACTGAAAAATTTAACAAGAATAATGCTAGGGTGATCGCTGGAAGACAGTTTCGGAGGATCAAAGGTCACAAGTCTTAAACTGAGCTAATGGAAGGGTACACAGTGTACATGTGAGAGGGCTTTGTATATGGGCGTAGGGGAGAGAGGAAATACAGCAGTTCAGGCTTTTGTCTCTACTGAAAAAAAACACTTTTCTGATAATACAACTCCATTTCTTTCCTAGACTTTACGTACTGGTTTTCCAGTTTCTATCTGAACTATACAAACCAAACTTAAAGCTGATTTGGAAAGCAACAATTGTGGCAACTCACAGATTCCTTGAGAAATGAAAGTACCTGTTGGAGAGGGAGCTGCTGACTGAGTCCATTCGAACAGAAAAAGTAGAGGAAAAGGGCATGTGACGCCTGGGGACGCCAAGACAGCGCTCCCTGATAGATCCAGAAGAGCACTTCGCTGTGATGCTGAAGTAGTTAATCCTAAACTTACAGGTGGCTTTAAGATAATACTTCCCTTTGTGCTACTCTTAGCTGATCCCTTGATTCGAAAGACCTGTTTTGTAAGTAGTGGGAAAGACTTGTCAAAAATTTCTGTTTGTACTCATCATCCTTAAGCTGCTGCTGATCGTAAAGCTTTTTCAGCACTAGTTTGAGAAGCCTTTCCCTGTAACAAACCAAATTTGGTCTCAGCCAGCACATCTATACCAGCATTTCTCCTGTAAACAGCCCACTAATACTGCTAGTGCAGTTTCTCTGCTGGCAGCCTGAGGAACAAGAAGTGGGCAGGGTGCTGGCATTTTAATTGCTGCCATCCACATCTGCTTTGGTGGGTGGAAACCACAGAGGTTCTAGCATTAGTGGCACACGGGGAAATGTCTACGCTTGCTGCAGCTGCCAGAGCTAAGTTGTTGGGAAAACTGATTGCAGCTGGGCTGCCTGGAAGTCACCCTGACGTGGGGCAGGTCAGAATCTGGACTTGCTCTCTCCCGAGGCTGCTGGCGGGGTGGTTATTCCACAGTGTGGAACCGGTCAGTACTGTGTGGCTTGTCACAAACTGGGTGGTGGTTACCTGCTCTGCAGCAACTTGCAGAGTCTGACTGGCCAAATTGTCGCCAAACTTTTTTTCCCCCCCTTTTCCCCTGCATCTTGAAATATGAAAATATTTTAGAGATCCTTAAGCTGTTTGATTTTAGTGTAAAATAACTTGTTTCTCCATGTTTAAACATAGATTTTATTGGGGGAACAATTTGTTTTTTTGGCTGAACTGAGATATTTCTGAGCTCAGTAAAGCTTAATTTCTGTTCTGTTTGAAATGAGATGTTGACTCTCACACTGGATGGCCTGAGTGTGTTTCTGGGAGAGATTCTTTGAGTGCAGAGGGAAGAAGTTTACTGTGGTCACTGACTTTTTTTCGGTACTGGAGTGGTGTGTTTCTAAATCCCCTCTGGCAACTCCACACTTCATTCTCTGTGCTGCAGGAAGAAAAACCTAACTCTGGTCCATGGCTTGTCCTTGCAGCTTTAGTAAAATTCTAGATAGTATCTTGCTGTAATGTAGGTCGCATGTAGTTGTCTGTAAAACTCAATCTAGAAAGGTGACCAGATTTTCCAGTGCAGTGTATACAGTCACCCTGATTCCCTCTCCCCTGCTCTAAGTAGTTCACGTGTACACTGCTTGTAAATGGTCTGTGTGTTGTCTGCGTAACCATTTGGAAAGCTGGTTTATTGAGTTTAATGTGATAGCCACAATCTTGCATGGGAAAGTGGGTTTTTAAACATTAACTAGGTGGTATAGGTGTGCGATATAACAGTAGTGATATTCTAAAATGGGATGACCGCCTTTATAGACCAGTATTTTTGAAGGAGATTTATCTGGTTTATTCTCTTTTAATACTGTCTGCATAATTATAAGCAAAACCCATACTGAAGAACAGAGATCCCCGTAGATACAAAGCCATATGAGCCTGGTAAGTGCTCTCTGTTGGCAGATCATGTGCCTTTGTATGGTGTGTGGCAAGTGAAAATCCTGAGTTTCTGGCTATCTTGAAGATCTAATGTATGCAAATGCATTTGCCAGCCAACATCCCGTTTTATCTGTTATAAATAGCATTTGAATAATTGAAGTTTTTTTCATTGTGAAAGATCAAAGAACGCTGCTTAACCAAGCCCCTGACTATTCCAGCTTTGTGGTATGTTAATCTTTCTTCTGGGAGGAGTGTTGTGTCAGAGCGAACATTCAGAATCACAGAAAGAATAGTCTTGATCGTGGAGTTATTCTGAGTGGAAAGTGTGGGATTGTGATATTTTCCACGTTTGCCCTTTGGTATGAACAGGACCGAGTCTGTGACTGCAGATGCAAACACCGATCCCAGGCTCCAGCTCAGTTCCCTCGCAGAACAGCTGCAGCTTCCAGATGGAGTTTGCTTTGAAGTTGGGAGTTTGGGACTTTCTGACCTCCGTGACTCCGTGCCACCCCCTCTCTAACAATCCTTCAAGAGTGGGGAAGTCTTCTAGCCGGCACACGCTGTGCTTCAACGAGCCCCGTTGGCAGATGGCCCCCTCGGGGCTGTAGCCAGCTGGCGTAACTTCGGGCAGCCCATAGCCTTCTCCAAGTGATGCTGGGATTGGCATGGAACCAGTTCCAGGATGGATGAGCTGTTACTGGCTCCTCTTTGGTCGCCATTTCCCTCCTCCCTTCCCCATCCCAGCTGGGAGCAGCTGAGGATCTGGCCCAATGTCTGGTTTTGGCAACAGACGATTTCTCTTTGGTAATGAAGTCTGTGCATTTTATCCTGAGCAGAGAATAGGATGGCAGGAATGGCTACACGTGTACAGATAAGTAAGCTATAAAAATTCATGGTGTATAACTGCAAACGAATTTTTGGCTGCTGTCTGTTCAACGGGAACATGATTATCCAGATGTGATCTGCTGGTTACCGCTGGGATTCCAGCAGTTCTTTTCGCCAGCAGCCCAAGGAAGGGAACAGCTGTGAAACATACACTCAGAAAATTTCAATAGGTCTTTAACCTTCAAAGTCATTTGTTCTACAGTGTGACATTTAAAACAATAAACTTTGAAACGTGTGGACATGAGTAGAAGAAATCCATGGAAAGAAGTGCCCCTCTGGCTGGCAGCTAATGGGTTGCAGTCCAATTATCCGTAGGTTATTCTCCTCTCTGCATTATGCATAGCACATAATGAATGAGTACTTGTAGAGAAACATAGCTGAGGGCACAAGCAAAGGCAGCACAGTATCTGGGATCTGAACGCATCGCTGGCATGAACTGGAGGTGACCCAGTTGTTCACAGACCTGGTTGCTAATTGGGCAGGGTAAGCACGGCCAGCGTGACAAGTTTTGTTTCCCTTCGTCGTGCTGCTTGTTTGGTGGCCGCTCGGTTCCTTGCTTCCTCCCACAGGTCATTACGCAGCAGTAGGGAGGGTTGTAGTGGGACAGGGTGTATCTCTCTTGGTCTGTCTAAAGGAGCATAGTTTTGAGAAGGAACTTTATACATTTGTTGGGAAAAGGTTTCCTGAGCAAATGAGTTCTTGGAAATGCTGCTCCCTTTGTGGTCTCTGTCGTGCGCTTTGGGTTGGAGAACGGATTACTCATTTCCTCTGCGTGTGATAGTCTTATATGCAGCCATTAAACACACACCCACGCGTTCTGGATGTGCCAGGTGTGATCTCTTTCTGACTTCTTTTGCACTCATATTTAATCCTCATTAAACCTTTTAGAGGTGGCCAAAGTCTTCTGTATGTTCTGTTTATAGAAGTCCCTTCATTGGAAGGAAAATGGAGAGGGAAGGTATGTAAAGCATGTTTTCCTTCCTAGAAACATTCCAGCATCTTTTGATGAAAGCATCCTAACTCTTGGGATTGTAGCTACCTCAAGCCTTCAGAAATCCTGCCTTCACTGAACATCACAGTGCTGCATCATCTGGCTCCCACTTGAGTATTCATATTTTCATTGACCTCACCACATCCTTCTCCCCATAGGTATACCAGGATTTTTTCCTGTGCTCTTGAAGAAGTCAGTATCTTTTGGTGAAAGAATGTGTGTGTGTTCTGGGTAAAGACTGAAATGGTCATGCCCTTAAAAAAGAAAAAAGCGGACACCTATTCTACATGAGACTTGGTATTAAGGCATGCCCCAGCAGTTCATTTAAGCTGGTGTGGTGCTACTGCTTCTTAGACTCCATGAAAAAGGTAAATCTATCATGCTTGGAAATTTTCATTTAATCCCTCCAGATCAGAGTCACAACACACATGAGGAGGAGCGAAAGTTGTCTTCATCTGACGTGGGACGTATCTTGAGTAGACGGTGCAAAGGAAATATGCCCGATATTGAGAGTGTCCTGCTCCTTGCAGACATGAGTGCTGAAGAATAGGCTTAGCTGATTTGATTAGGATCTGACCCCAATCTCCATACCCACTGTTAAGACAAAATAGCTCCAATTATCTAAGATTGATGAGGTTGATGGTTTGTTGTGTGATCTCCCTACTTGAATATACGTCTAGGGCCAAAACTATGTTTTGGAGGTATTCCTTGCTCCTGCCTTTGTTGGCAAGAGCTAAAGGGGTGCTCTGTGGCAGCTGATGAAATGACTCCTCCAGGGGTGAAGCACCAGCAGACCGCTCCTGCCCTGGTGGTGCCTTCAGGGCCACGCTGTGGTGTGCAGCACTGACGCCGGCTTACGCGCACGGAGAAGGTGGGATCAAAACAGCTTGGTGCGTTGACTGCTGAGTCTTTCCCCAGCTGACGCAGAGGGAGCCCTTTTCAAAATCTGACCCCTGTCTGTGGCAGCTGAAATCTGTAAAAGTTGTTTTCAGGAATGCTTGTGGTAATTTCTTAATTAAAATCTAGTGTGCTCATCCCTGAAACTTCAAAATGTAAGCGGTGTGGCAATGCAACAGAGAGCATCGTCTGGTTCTGCAGCACGAGGTGGTCTGCATCTGCTCGCTCTTCAGTGTTTCACCCATGATCGTATGGTCTCGTTTACTAGTATTTCCGTGCTGAACACATTTTCCTTCCTCTTCACTCTTTGAACAGTCAAATCTTCATGTCTTAAGCTGGTTCACCCCAAAAGAGCCAGGACTTGGAAACCCCCCCAGCGCTGAGCCTCCCTGCGGTCTCCTCATCTGCCTAGCAGAGATGGCAACGCTCGGCTGTCCATGTAGGGATTTGGAAGGCTGTCATTTATTAAAGCCATTTGGAGACTCGTGTGCAAGAGGAACATTCCTGAGTTGGGGAGCTGATGACAGTGAGTCTGGAAGGCTTCATTTCCATCTCAGCAAGGCTGTTTTCCTGTCTGCCAGGACTTGGGGCTGCTTGGCAGGATGGGGGAACCTGCAGAGGTGACTCCGATGTTCTGCGGAGAAGTAAAAGAAACGAGCATCTTTCTGATTAATGTTCTTACATATGGGAAACTTGACTTCAAAAACGTGTTTAGGATTTCTTTCACACCCTCCCTTCCCCAGGAAATACTGGAAGGAACCTCAGTGTCTTATCTCTGTAAAACCACCTTTACTTTCTGTGTCTTCGTTGATAGTGGTTGGGTGGCTGCCACTTACTCAACCAGTTCTGGGTGAAATGCTCCGGAACTGTCAGCATCATTGCTGTGCACCGGGTTTTGAACACAAAAGATGCTTCAGTGAAACAAACCCAGTAATTTCCATGGAACTGCAGTAAAATACTGCTTGTAGCTAATTATCTGCTTAGTTAACGTAGTAATACATGATTCTGTGAAAGCCTAAATGGATTAAACAGAAGTGGAAGTTTCTTGTAAAAGCCATTGATTGCTTTATATGCTAATCACTGTTAATTATTAAACACAATGCTTTCAGGAATGATTGTTCTGATAGCAGCTGAGAGGATCAGGAAGATTCAAGTGTCATTCTGTAAAGAACTGTTTCCCCATCCATTTGCAAATTCTTGGTAAGCCTCTGCAGTGGGGTTAAGAGTTCCCAGAGTCAGAAAAAGTTGTGTTGTTTCAATAGCAGATCCTAGATTATCCCGGTGTGCCAGCCCAGTTTCCTGTCAGAGCTGTGGTGCTTTGGCACGAGGATTTGGTGAGATTTTCTGCTGAGCCAGTCGAGCTGGTGTTGTCTGGAGGGATCAGTATGGCGTGGGGCAGGACAAGCCTCCAGGCACCGTGTATGTGAGGGTAGAAAAGGATCTGGGATCCTTTAGCAGCAGCTATCCCCTTTGTTCCTTGTGGAAAGGTGTCTTGTAATCCCAGGCTGCTGACCTTGAAAATGTGTGGGAGAGTGAAATCACAAGGGATTTGGGTTTTTCGCCCCCATTTTGCAGATTCCAAGGTGGGAAGAGGCAGGCGGGAGTGAGGGAGCCCAGCTGCTGGTGCACACAGCAGCTGGAACGGGCTGGCACGTTGGGAGAAGCCGTGGGGTGGGTCCCTTTGAAAAGCACACTTGTTCCTGAAAAGAAATGTGAAGTTTCCAGAGTGCGTGCCCTGGGAGTAGAGAGAAACAAGCGTTTCTGTGTAAGAGGGGACAAACTCTGTAGGGAATGTTCTCAATCAAATGCGTGCAAGCCAGGAATTGCCCAGTGCAGCCTTACATGGCATCCGTTACCAGCTAAGCTTCAGGCTAAGGCAAGATCTGGAGGAAAAACACTGTGGATGAGCCAGAGTATTGGGTGTTTTTTTAATGCAGGAGGAAGATGTGGGTTCCTCTGCGTCTCCAGGGGCTTTCTTTGCTGTGTAGGGACATCCAGACTAGTGTCTTTTTACTGCTGTCTTGGGTACACAGAGCGGAATAGTCTCATCCATCCTTCAGCCTCCAGGACAGGATCCACCTTCCTAAACCGAATGTGGCTAATGTCAGTCTCGCCTGCAGTCCACTTGAGTTTTTTATTAGCTTTGCTATTGAAGATATTTTTTAAAAAATCTGAATCTGCAGTTTTAGTCAGTGACTATTTGCCCTTTTCTATTTGTAGTAAAGTTCTGACATAGTTATGGTATCCCTGGCTAAGTAAGCCATTTCAGTTCTTTTCACTGACGTGTTTTCTAGACTTCAGATCATTCCCCTTGCTTTCCTCTGGATTGTCTCCAGCTAATTCCCATCTTTTCTTGAAATGAAGTGCCCAGAGGAGACATGCACTGTTTCAGTTCCCTTTTTTGTTTAGGGGGAAAGCTGTTGCCTCTGTGTGATGGAGAGCGAACTGGAGAGTGAGCTTTCCAAGGGAGTGCAAGACAGCTGGGGCCCAGGGACTCATTTGAAGGTCTTATTTGGAACAGAAAACAGAGAAAAAATTGATATGTTTCATTAAAATAATAAGCTAACTTTTATTATATGCTCCCTGCGGATGGTGTAGGGGAAAAGTTCCTGCATGAAACCAGACCCCCGCTGCTCACTCAGCAGTGGGAGCTGTCGGGAGGCATCTCTCCATCCCCGCGCTTCTCAGCAGCAGGAGCACCACCGAGCGATGGTCCAGCCGAGTGCCAGCTGTGAGCCCTCTCCCAGTGATGCAGGGTCACTCCTGCCAGGCTCTGCAGCCCAGGTTTGCTTTATTGCTCTCGCAGGTGAAAAGAAACCCGCTGCCTAGGAGGTCGGGCTTGCTGAGGAAGCTGGAGTCCAGGTGCAAACTTCCACAGCGCCATTTCCAAGGAGTTGTTTTCAGCAAGCGACCGATAGTGAAAACAACCCTTGGAGTGGAGGAGCTTGTGTTTTATTTTTCTGGGTTTTCAGAGGTGTTTTCAGGCACCTGTGGTTCTGGGTTTTGCTTTTTGTTTCAGCTGTGGAAGCCACGCGCTTATGTGTGAATGCTGGGGTGTGAAGGATTGCAGTTGTCTTTGTTCATTAAAATAGTCTGATTTTTTTTTTTTCCCCCACCTGCAGTCTGTGACCCAAAGTGGTGTTTTACACTTCACTGCCTGCTTCCCGCTGCCTTCCATGAGCATCAACAGCTTCAGCCCTGACCCCTGTGTATTTCTTCCGATTTTTGTTATGTTCCCTATTACCTGTAGCCAGCTGCCTGGGCTAATTACACGGCTCTTTACAGCCCCCCGGGGCAGGCGGAGTTGGTGTCTGTGCATTGCAGTGTATAAATCAAGTTTGCATTTCTTCACCTTTATTCATGGTCTAGTCTTTCCTCATTTCCTGTTAATGAGGCTGTGGAGAACAGTCAGCGTGTTGTGCTATCACCTTTGCCAGTGTTTAATTGTATTTGGCTTTATGGTGTCAGCCGTTGCCTTGAAAAATCCATACAAATATCCTCACTGACGTGTTTTCTAGACTTCAGATCATTCCCGTTGCTTTCCTCTGGATTGTCTCCAGCTAATTCACATCTTTTCTTGAAATGAAGTTCTCCATCGTCAGGGAAGAGGGGGGTGTCACACCTTCCAACAAGAAGAGCGAGAAACACACACTTGAAGCAGGGCAAGTGAAGCCAAACACACCAGAAAATGTCAAAGGTGAAGTTAGTGTTAAAAACTGCAATTCCAAAGGGTGGTCCTTCGGGACCACGGTTTGCAGTGGACAAATGGTGCTGGTAAATTACAGTTCCAACACGTTTTTTTTAAATATTGAAGCCATGTTCCTTCCCGCCCTCTAACTCTACTCTGTGCAATGCTTACCACTAAGGAAGGGGAGAGACTTCTCCCTGCATTGGTCTTCCCATCCCTCTGTTCAGAGTTGAAAAGTTACAGAAAGGGAAAAACACAACAGAAAAGACAAATTCCACTGGCATGTGGTCTGTTGCATTCAGTGGTAATGGAGGGGTAACGAGGCAGAGATTGAATATTTTAGTGTAACTCTAAGTGAAAATGCCATGTGTTTTCTGCCTAACAAGTGAGAAAATTTAGTGGGAATCTTTTGACATAAAATAACTAGTTTTGCAAACTGTTAGGCTAAATAAATATTACACCTTAAAAGCCGCTCTACAGACTGTGTATCCTTGAGTACTTGCTCAAAGACGTTTCAGCCCCCTTGGACCCTCTCTGTCAGCTGAAGCTTGCAGCCTCCTGCAGTGAACGCACCTCTTCCTAATCTTCATTTTGTAAAGGCCACGACTCTTGTTGATGCCTGTTCTAAAAATAAGTGTTGAACTTGTAGCTATTTGTAGAATTCTTGTTGTAAACTCTGCCTCCAAGTGCTTTGTAACAGCACCAGAATTACGGGCAATTCAGCATGTTCATTTGTTTCTCACCTCTTAAAGCAAATGCCCTTAAAAGGCTGCCTTAAACTGAGAAATAGCTGTGTATCCTCTAAATGTGAGATATCAGGCAGTGTAGGAGACGAAAAAGCAACTTCATTGTTGTTCTTCAGATAGAAACTAGCAGCAAAAACCACTTGCCAGTCTCTTGCGATTTGTTATAATACACTGGACCATGGAAGGTGCCAAATCAATGTGCATTCCCTATAGAAGTGTTTCTACTTGGTTAACCAGGTTAAACCACTTAGCTCTTATTTTATTATCTCATTAGCAATCAAAACCCCATGTTTTAGGGCTACGAGTTGATGTAGTTACATGGACAGCCCTTGAAATTTGCCAGAATCCCCTGGACTCCACTAATTCTAATTGAAGTTGGCACAAATTTGGAATACAGGCAGCGATAAGCTGTTCTGAGTCTTGCAGCATTGCAGAGCAGAATGTGAAGTGAAATGCTTATTATATTAGGTGATTTGATCAGATTTAACCATTTTAGGGCAAAGATAATTTTGCTAGGGAGCTAAAAAATGGGTGCATGGGATGATGTGCATTCCTCTACACATCAGTATGAGATGCAAGCGTCATTGCATGTCAGCTTGGCATATTGAGCAACAGACCTTGTCCGGTGTTCATGGTGATGATCACTGGAGTCCTTTCAGTCTTTAGTTTTTTATGAAATTAAAATGAATTTTGTAAATGTAGGGTTGTCCTGGCTTTTGGCTGACGTTGCAGACAGTAGTAGACCCCAGCCATCCTCCCCACTCCTCCTCCACTTCCTTCCCTGGTATTTGTCTCCATTTCACAGAATCACAGAACCACAGAATGGTTAGGGTTGGAAGGGACCTCTGTGGGTCACCCACTCCAACCCCCTGCCGAAGCAGGGTCACCCACAGCAGGCTGCACAGCACCGTGTCCAGGAGGGGCTGGAATATCTCCAGAGAAGGAGACTCCACAGCCTCCCTGGGCAGCCTGTTCCAGGGCTCCGTCACCCTCAGAGGGAAGAAGTTCTTCCTCGGGTTCAGCTGGAAC
>Ga0065711_1033065_pt1 | contig 26165 bp, 18 predicted proteins | sample Hoacrofraction12_FD_59098 | JGI IMG/M metagenome (GOLD analysis project Ga0065711, IMG submission 59098) | Hoatzin crop microbial communities from Cojedes, Venezuela - Epithelial fraction 12 v2 (version 2) | ecosystem: Host-associated > Birds > Digestive system > Esophagus > Crop | place... | reverse complement strand
AAAAAAAAAAAAAAAAAAAAAAAAATCCTCCTAGCCTTAAGATTTGCACAAAACCAGGGGCCCTGCGCCAGCTGTTTAATTTCTTATGTATTTATGCATACCAAAGTATTTGTGCAAAGAAATCAATTGTAGCTGCAACTAATTTTGCACGTTGCCGATTCACCTTTAAATCCGTGGGGAGTGAAGAGAATCCTGAATTATTGAGATCATCATTTGCTATCTGGAAATAGGATTATCTATGTCTCTCCACTTCCCAAATTTTCCTTTTATCCTAAAATTCACTTTAACACTACAACTATTAAAAACTAGAGAAGTCAAAATTGAGAAGAAGAAACGAGCTGCAAGAAGAAAGAAAATACAAAACCAGCTGGGATCCAAAGCCACTTTCATCACATGGGATATTTTTATGTCTATTGTACATCTTATTTTTTTCTAATAACTGTCACACATGTAAGCAGAAAAGCTGCAAGGTACTTTAGAAGGAGATAAGAAAAAAAAGAACGAGGTCCCATCCATCCCTTGCTGTGCTTCTCCTTTACATATGCTGAAAATATTTAAACCTTAAGGAGATAATTCAAAAATTTTCAGGATTAGGGTGGGCTTGACCAGCTAAGTGAAAGTCTCCACTATCAGCAAATTTTATTTAAGCAATGGCTGTGGGGATCTACATGTCTTACAGCTATGAATAAAAACTGGAGCCCAGCTATCAATAAGCAAATTTGCCTCTGTAGCTGTAACACGGCAATCAGTCTCACACTGCCTGCTTTATACCAAACCAGCACCAAGTCAAGACCCAGTTCGTATCTTTTGATTTCTCTCCTATTCCAAATCAGTTTACCACAACAGCTGATCTTAAAACCTGCACACACTATCCACAGAAGGAAAAGATTATTTTCATTTTGAAATTATTTTTCAGTTACACTTACCCTAGGCAAAGCTGGTATTGCAGAGGGAAGGCCATTTGATATGATTTTTGACAGTTTAATTAATCTTCATAGAAATAGGGATAGTGTTGAGAGGTTTGGGTATGTTGTGGAGATGAAGGCGAGTGGTTTGCTGGGAAGTCTTGGCTCATACAGACCACTTCAAAAATCCACAGCAAAAACCTCTCCAAACCACAGAAAAAGAACAAGCCAATAACGGACACTTAACCCCCATTGCTGACAGATGAACACTCATTTCCAAGTACCACGCCTTCAGACGATTACTGCACAGCCCACGGGTTCCCTGCCACTGACTGCTCAGGGCTGCTTTCCACCAGACAAACCACAGACTTCACAGTCAACCTAGGTGCATCTCCTGGTAAGAGTATTCCCCCTCAAAGGTGCAACTGAAGCTGCCTTTAACCAAATTAACTCAGTTAATAAATTGATGGAATTGAAATTATTACAACTGAATACTCTGCCATATAATCACAGAAACAATAAATTCTTTGCCATCACATCCTTCACCTGAACTGCAGTTAAGAAGAGCGCCAGATCGATGACCCCGTGCAGTACAGCAAGACAAGCAGGCATGGTTATTCACTTCTACAACCTCTGTGGATAAAAAGCAGGGCAAAAGCATGATTCGGGCTATGGAAGGCAGGCAGAGGCAGAAGCATGAGGCAGCGCTGTCAAGTGATCATGGACTTTAAGTTCAGCTCCTAAATCTTCTAGACTCAAAAAAGCGTTCATAAAAATATATCGAAAATGTTATTTTCTGCCTCAGGTGAAGCAAACTTGTCTGTCTATTTAGAATAGCAACGCTCAGATGTGAAAGAAGTTCACTGTAGATATGCCACAAGATATATTACTGGAAATAAAAAAAAAGAAGAAAGAAGCTAATTTTGTCAAGAAGAAAACTGAAAGCACTTCCAGGTAGTTAAAGGTTTGTAGGGCTTTCTAGACTTACTGTACTTTACATTTATACATACATACATACTATATCTTTGTAAGTGCTAGAAAAAGGTAATAGCAGATCCATTTTTTCCCTTTCATACTGTGAAGCAAGCTATTTAAGTGCTAACTACCCCTGACAATGCAATTAAAACCTGACCTAATTTCTAGACACAAACAAGCTGCGTTTTTCACAGCGTGGCCATATGTAACCGAGTTCATCCCTGTTTACTCTGCCCCTCGATTACGTTTGTAATACTGAAACCTGAGAAAAAACTCAAGGCTACTACAAATCAGCGCCTTGGAAGAAAACGGGCAGGTACGTATGCAGGGGAGTGGGCGGCAACCCACGCAGGCGTGCTTCGATGACTGGTAGAGAAGGAAAAGCCAAACGAGTCCACGTGCAGAGTTTGTATCACTTCTCTGCACTGCAAAACAGACAGCAAGTAAATGACGAGGCTGCAAGGCCTCTGCTAGCCATCATCATTACTATCTAAGTGTAAATCCCAACATGCGCTGATACAAACCCTTGTAAAAACTCTGATGTGGTTAGACACACTTGGCTACAACGGAGCTCTATAGAAAAATCTACAAAACACACACACTCAATTAAAAAGCATCACATGCAACAGATCATGGGGTTTTACTTATTTCACTTAAAATTCTTCTGTTCTATTTCAGGCACCTCTCTTTTTGCTCAAGGAACCTTCACAACAATTAAAACCAGACATTATGAACATTATTATTATTACCACTATTTATTTGAGTAGCAGCAGTATCCAAAAAACCCTTTTTCAAGATGGGGGCCCCATTGTGCTAATGTTGCATAAACATGTAAGACTTTGTTCCTGTGCTGAAGAGATTGTAATCTAACCAGAAAGGGACGATAAACAACATAAAAGTAAAATGTGAACAACTACTACAAAAAAATCCCCTGTGCAGGACTTTTGTTGTTTTGTTTGAATATATTTTCGTTAGACCATCTGCTACTCTTTCTTACCGACCAAGGTCCTCCAGATAGTCTGCATCCCTGCTGGTGCTGATGCTGTGCTCCTAGCACATTGCATTTAAAAAAAAAAAAAAAAAAAAAATTTCCTCCTCTGTGGGAGGCAAAAAACACTGAAGTGTCTTCAAAGATAATGAAAGTGCTGAGATGTAACATAGCTTTTCTAGCTGTTCCTGAAAGTGCTAGTTGTTTCTGAGTTCGGATAAATACAATGTTGAATATTGCCAACTTTATCTAAATTCAGTAACTTCTCTGGTCAGTGAAATGAAATGTTCGTAGTACTGAACAAAGATTAAATGCTAGCCCTTGGTTCATGTGCAAAAAACCTAGATAAAGAGCTATATAACAAGTCTATTCTGTGTTTGGGGAAAAAAAAAAAATCTATATACAGCTAGTACTTTTTCTGTTCTTGGCCCTGGCTGTCGGGCTGACTGAGGGAATGCCTTATTAAACAGCTGAAGCTCTAGAAATTTGCAGCCATTATCCCCGGTGTGAGGCAAAACGTTACAGACGCACTTCTGCCTAAGATTCTTTCTTCGTTCAGCAAATATTTAGTAGATTTAATATTCCCAAAGCAAATTATTTCTCTAGGTGTTACTAAAAAAATCCATGCAGCTTGCTTGGATTTGGTTAGGAGTGATAAACAGATGCATTTCCTACAGTGAAGTCCACGCTTTACAGGTCCTACAGTCGCTTCTCTCATTGCAACTTCGTACAGGAGAAAGGAAGCAAAAACCCCTCTTCAGAATGCTCCGTTTTGGAGGATTTTTTGGCATTCACCTGTTACTATAGAAACAATTGTCCCCCTCCCCCTTTCAGTGTATTCCTGCTTTTTGACAGCATTGCTCTTCTCACGTAACCCAAGACGTCTATCATGAAATTCTTCTAGGAATACGCAGCAAGTCAGGGAATGCTTTACCTTTTGACAAATCCACTATACTTCAGGAAAATAAGTGCTTCCCCCACCCAACTCTTCAACTAAGCTTCCCAATTATAGCACTCTTATCACAGGATTTCAACAGATGATAGCAGAGGCTCTGTATAGCACACTGAATGTAAAGTGGATAGCCACAAAATTGCTCTTCAAACACACTAAAACCATGCAGACGGTAACAGCACACTCGTTTCTACACCTTGACACAGTGTGCAGCAAGTTGCTTGCGTAAATGAGCCACAGCGTTATCTTCCAAATCGTCCCCAGTGATAACTCAGCTCCCAAAAACCAGCCAAGGAAAGGCTACCAACACCCCTCACCCGGCAGTCGCGTTCCACTCACTTCTGTTCCCAGACAGGCCCTTTTAGGTGACCTCTCGGCAATTTTCATGGGTGTAGCCACAAGAGATGTGTGAGACAGGACTAGATAATTTTTTTTTTTTTTTTTTTTTTAATATCTAACTACTCTGACCTGCATTCATTTTCCAGTGGAAGATTCCCAGGGAGGCAGCGCTGTTCAAAACACAAATGACGTGCTGCCAGGGTGCGAGAACAAGGAAGCAAGCATGTTTTTCTCTGACCCAATCTCCTCCTGGGATCTCCAAGCTCCTCTCCCTACCAACCACTGTGCATTTTCCACTGGATGAGTTATAAGTCACAAAAATACGTGGAACAATTAACTCTGTTTAAGCTACAAAGCTTTTTTCTTCAAAAGCAAGCACTGGGGTTCCTAACTTACGAGTCTTGCATAGCTGAGATCTTTTTAAGCAGATGTCACCCACCTCAGCTGTAACTTGGCACTTCTAGTAACGCTCTCCTCAAGCTTTGCCTGTGCTGACGTTTCTCCACTTGAGCATTGTGCAATGAGTCCCAGATCAGTCTTGGGGTAACAACAGAAGCTTAGGAACGCCAGACAAGTATTTTTTCCATAGGTTTGCTATGTATAGATGCCATGAGCTCTCCTTAGAAGGCTTCAGACTTTACACACGTAACACTGCTTTCAAAGCATAAATTTAAAGACATTTACATAACAGATTAATGTAAACTGTTTTCCACATCAGACAAAAACATGAGTCCAAGACCTATTTCACGCTTCTGAATTTGCTGAACTATAATGTTCGTATTCATTATACTGTCTTCTCCCAGCCGGCAGTTTTTGTCCTATGTCCCTAACAGCAGGGTGTGATTTACTTCTAGACGTGTCAAACTTGCTAATCTGGCAAAACAGAACACAGCTGAAAGATCGCTGATGTTCTCTCCAGCTTACACAAAATTAAGCTTTCTTATCTTTCAAAACCAAAACTGTTATCCCACAAAAAAACTGTGCTTGTTCGGAAGGCGACCGGGCTCGTCCCTGGAGCCCAGTTTCTATTAACTAGCATCCGTCTCAAAACCAGCAAGGCTATCCTGCCGCCCATTATATTATGGGAAGATTATCCCAAAATCTTACTCCTCTGATGGATAAGATCTGTTTTCTAATTTCCAGCCTAAGTATAATCCTCGCTAGGATATGCACAGTTCTTCTTGTCCCAGTGCTGTCTTCAATCTAACATAGGACATAGTTGTACTCACTCCAGCCTTTATCAGCCTCTCATGTATTTAGAGAAAGCAATTGCATCCCCTCTCAGACTTGACTTTACTGGGATAAACCAACCTCGCAGTGTCCTCTTGCAAGGTGGACTCAGCTCTTCTGTCACCATTTCCATAGTCCTCTTCTGCACCTGCTCCACTTGACATTCATCTCTTTTGAACGTGGGCTACCACCGCAGTTCAGTGTTACGCACAGGGATTTAGCAGTGCTGCCTTGCACTTGAGCAGCATTAACGCTTTCCTGTTTCTACCATTAAGTACCTCTTCACCTCACAGACCTCAGGAGCACCTTTCTCAGAGCTGCACGGTACTAGTGAAAAGATATCCTTTGATTTTACTGGCTAATATACTCAAGTCTTCTGTCATTTTCAAGAGATGAGCACCCAGGTTGGGGCAAAATTCACACCTGTCCAGAAGCGCACAGCCATGCATCACGTGCTACGCAATTTCAGTCCACCTTTTCCACTTGAGTCCTGAAGATCACCCAGCTCTTCCTGTAGGATACTCAGTTCCTCATCTGTACTGACAGCACCTCCCAACTCTATGTCACTGGCAAATTTTATTGCACCCTCCTACTTTTGGTGCCAAGTTCATTGCTGAATACCTTAAAGGCAGCCCAAGACCAATTCTTCAGATGACCAACTTCCTTTAGGTGCAGCACATCCCCTGCGAGCACGAAATGATGCGACCTCACTGTAACACACTCCTTATTCACCTCACAATGCCTCTACAAGATTTTGTCAGTATTTTAACAAATAATTTCCAATGCATTGCTGGAGCAAGCACCATACCGCAGTCTAGACAGATTAGCTCTAATGCATTCTTTTGTCTAAAACAAAAACTGAACAACTATATGAAAGAAAGACAACACAGATCCCACTATAGGTGTCCACGAAGTCTATATGCTTATGTCTTGTCTATTGTGATTATAAATATATATACACACACACAATACAGAGTAGCAACCCCTCCTCAGTTCCCTCCCAATGCAAAGCCAGAGCTCCCGTGATGTCCAGACACTGGAACATTAGGACTAAGATATTTCAGAGGATTGCAGTTACGTTACACCGTATAACATTCATTGTTTTTCCAAATACGCTACAATTCACATCCGACTGGATGGCTGAAAAGCAGTCTGATGAAAATGAGAAGCAGTAAAAGTCCAAGAGCTTTTGTCAATCTGAACAGAGTAATCCCTGCAACTGCCATGACACAGTCACATTGCACAACAAAAATCGGTAGTTTATTTAGTTTCTGTTAGGAGAAAAAAGAAATTCAATTGAAATATGTGGACCACCACAGAGACAACCACAGCACGTGTGAATAATAAACAAACAAAAGATGCACTGCTTGTTCCTGTAGGCTATGAGCAGGTAGATACACTGAGAAACTTCAGCCAGCTTCGGCAAAGAGAATGGTGGAACAAAACTGGACGGGTCAATGAAAGTGACTTTGCTCCACAACAGTCGATTCACCACAGCTTTCTGCCTGCGCCAAAACCCAGGACACACAAGAGCCTGCCCACTGACTGGGCTGGACTTTGAATTGGGAATCTAGGAAACTGAAACAGCATAGAGAACATCTTAGCAGTAACTAAAATTGAAGGCTTCAGCACAAAAGAATTAATTTAAGTTAAATATAAAAGAAATTGGGAAGTTGGGCTGGTGGAAAGGTATGCCAACAACCTGTTCTAAAATGCATTCACATGCACAAACTCATCAGCAAACTAGTTAGTTGCTTATTGTAAAAAGCATGAAATCTGTAGGAGAAAAGGCAGTAATGATCTTGCCTAGAGAGCAGCACCATTTGCAACGTTTGTAATTAACAGTCACCTCCCCACAGCACTTCCTTGGGTTCAAATACCCTTATCGACTCCCCAGGTTACTTCCCATTTCCCAGATGGTCAGTCTCCAGAAAGTAACTTCTGCACCTCAGCCACTTCTTGGTTAAATCCATTCTGATGGCTCATTAGTGGAATAATTTATCAACTGTTGCAAGAATAGCTGTTATAAATTTCTTTTCGATGTAAATCAGGTTCCATGCAAGTAGGATGGAATTCCAGCCTTTTCAAATGCATTTTAATGTGAAATGCTGACATGAAGTCTTAAGTTCATTTGATTTTTTTTCTGTTTATGTTATTAGTAATCAGTTTTTCTGGCACTCTTTTCTGTTCCAGTTCAATCACTCAGTTGAATTGCTTGAACTCCTGGTGAACTGCACCAAAAAAAAGGAAAATTAACTAATGCCTCATTTGATCTTGTGACCATAAAACTTGTGTTTTCATTCCCTCTTTAACCTTTGACCATCTATTTTTCCCCTTAATTTGTGTGTTATGTACCTGATAGTTTTAAATTTGTTTCTTTTATTCATGAAAAAAGAATCCACTCTGACAGCTGGTCTGCCCTCTATTCATTCTAACCAACACTGACTTTATTCTAGTTTCTCATTAGTAAGCACACACTTAAAATCACTTCTTCATAGTCCATCACACATGCATGTTATTTGGCTTACTGTATTCTCTTTACCAGAAGAGCATGGCTGTTTTCACAAAAAAAAAGTGGCGACTATGCTAACAGAGAAAACAAGTGTGCAAACAAATGAAATGGCTGATTTTGTAGAAGCTTATTTGCCAGTTTATTACTTTATTAAAGTCCTCTACTTTTCATATTGTTATGATGGACCTGAACTCAATTTATGCTACTGGGTTTGTCCTTTTTTTTTTTTTTGAAACAGATGTCAAGTACCTGAACACCTGATAAAACATTTTTAAAAGACACATAGGCCATAACGAAATATGGTCCATCTACAGCCAAAAGAAATTAAATGAAAGGGGAAAATTCTATGAATATCACTAATGAGGAGAAGTATTCCAACTGTGGCTCACATCTGACGTCAGTACCCTCCATTTGTGTGAATATCAAATTTATGGATATCGATCCTACAGACATATGCTCAGTATCAACCCCTGAAGGATTTAGACCCCTTGTCTTGAATAGTTTTTTATATACGTTCATTAAATCACAGCAGGAACACCACACTTGACCTTCATTTACAAGCATGAGTGCACTAAGCTAGTTACTATGGTCTTTATTTCTACTCATACGGTGAACTAGAGACTTGGCATGTAAGTGCAGGCTTCCAGATCTGGCATCCATGTTGATGGCCATGCAGATGCCAAGTTCTCTGGTCTCTGGTGGCCAGCAGGTCTCAGCTTCTCCCGAGTAAATAAAAGTTGGTATATTCAGCATCGCTTCCCCCAGCCTACAGACTTCCTGTTGTTCTGCAGCAATATTCACTATCTCCCAGCATCAACACCACTGAAACTAAGGGCAGCTTTTACTTTTGTTGACTTGAACTAGTATCAACTGTCTGTTGACAAGAAGGAAACCAGCATCAAAACCTGATGACACAAGTGTGTCATGGTTTAACCCCAGTCGGCAACTCAGCACCAGACAGCCGCTCGCTCACTCCTTCCAGGTGGGATGGGGGAAGAGAATCAGAAGGGTAACAGTGAGAAAATCGTGGGTTGAGATACAGACAGTTGAATAGGTAAAGCAAAAGCTGCACACACAGGCAAAGCAAAGCAAGGAATTCATTCACGCCTTCCCATGGGCAGGCTGGTGTTCAGCCATCTCCAGGAAAGCAGGGCTCCGTCACATGTAATGGTTACTTGGGAAGACAAACGCCATCACTCCGAACGTCCTCCTCTTTCTCCTTCTTCCCCCTAGTTTATATGCTGAACATGATGTCATATGGTACGGAATATCCCTTTGGGCAGCTGGGGTCAGCTGTCCCAGCCATGTCCCCTCCCAGCTCCTTGTGCACCCCAGCCCGCTCACTGGTGGGGTGAGCTGAAGAGCAGAAAAGGCCTTGGCTCTGTGTAAGTCCTGCTCAGCAATAACTGAAACACCCCTGAATTACCAACACTGTTTCCAGCACAAATCCAAAACACAGCCCCATACTAGCTACTATGAAGAAAATTAACCCAGCCAAAACCAGCACAAAGCGATGCATTAACATGGTCTTTTGCAAAATCTGCCCAGCTCTCCTCCGGATGGTAACACTCGTGGGCCTGGACACACAAGAGTCCATCCTTAGGCTTTCTCTACAATATCCACTTCATGTACACCTAATACTCAGTTTAATTTTTTAAATATGCAACAAACAGTCACTGAGAAGACCATTTAACACTGTATTTCTAATTCTTTCATATAATTGAGCAGGAAAAGGGTCATTTCAGGTTACGCAACTTCACCACAGGCATATGGCAGTGAACCCAGAGCAGAAACACAAAATCTCCCTCTCCTCTAAAGCAGATGGCATGCTGATCAAGTAAGATACAATCTAATGCTAGCTGCACTACTACTGCTGCTATTAACTGTTGAACCAAAACCAGTATAAACCTGTAAAGACAGAAAAACCCAAGGCAGGGGACACGAAGGAGGAGGAAGAAAACAAGGGGAAAAAAAACCCCACAGAGTAAAAAAGCTGTAACACAAGACAACCTACTGCAGCAGAAACAGCCTCTTCAGGCACATTTCAGATTTAAAACCTAGGAATGGCGACAGGCAAGGAGCAACAGTGGCCCTCGCCCTGTCGCCTAGGACGTTCCCCTAGTCTGAGATCCTGGCCCAGCTCCCCTTGCTCTGGCGACTGCACCGCACTGGGCACCTGCCAGGGGCCACATATCCCGGCTGCTTAGGTAATTACATATTTATGATTCTGCCGAGAACTCTTAGTCAAAGCTTATTTCTGAACTGTCAAATGCTTAGAGAATCAGCAGAAAAAGTTCTCCGACAAATGCTATGTCAAAACAGAGACAGCACTTCTTAAAATTTTTTAAGTAGCTTCCCTTTCAGTTGATTCATTCGGTAGCGAACTTCAACAAATTAGATAGAGAAAGGTAGCAAGAGGTGTTTTCCCTCTGAATCAGAAAGGGATCTTACTAGCGTGTTTAACTTGCTTTCTGCATAAAACCAGAAAATTTAAAAAACATCAAAAAAAGGATCAGAATGCAGTCGTACATGAAATTTTTAATGCTTAGCACAGTATGCACCCTACCACTCGACATCATTTTTCTTCTATATCATATTATTAGCACATCCTCTTCAACACATATACCACTAGATCAGCTAATTCACGCTCATCCAATAAACAGAATTATGGATGAACACTCTGAAATATAATTGTTCCGCTGTAATCAATTATCAGACAAAATACATTGCACTGCACCTTCCCTCATTGATAACAGCACCTGTTGATTTTAGAAGGAACAGAACAGTCCAAAATTTCATGTTGTCAGAGACTAGTTCAGAAACTGCTAGAAATACCTTTTTTCCCCCCTTTTAAAGCTGTACTCCATAAACTGCACAACCAAGAGCCTCAACAATAAATTTCATGAGCACTTTTAGGTCCTACTGTTGAAAACACTTTCAAGCTTGGTTAGCTTTATGCACGCGAGTACTCCTTATTTATATCTCAAAAGACCTATTCCTACACTTCAAGATACACGGATGCACATGCGTATGTATTTCAAAAATAAGGGCGTTAGTCTTGCAGGGTTATTTATTTTGAAGCAACTATTCATGTCTCTTGCGGCCAACATTTGAAGTACTGCCAAATTTCAAAAACCCATGCAAGCAGGAGTCCCTGTTCTCTGTGTAATGAAAACCAACCTCCAGCTATACCAACTTGCAAAGGTCTGCTCACCCACAGATATTTTCTGTACATACTTCTAGCTGTGAGATGACATTCAGCTCCTGTTGAAACAAAGTCAGCTTTACAATTCCAGTGCAAACCCCGGAGCTAGTGGCACGGACCTCCCGCTGCCCTTGGCAGGCGCCAGCAGAGACAGGGCTTCCACACCAAGCCCAGCTCCTCCAGCTCTGGCTGCAGGCTCCTACCCCATCCCTTGTTTGCCTTCCTCTGCATGAAACCATTTTAACATCACAGACTGGCAGAAGATTAACCTGGCAGATAGATCAGCATTTAGATGGGTTTAGCTGTTGTGGAACCACAGGCTAATAGTTAGATTCATTTCTTCCTTCAGCTGTCTTCTAAGGAGTGGTAAGGTCATAGGACGACACCACAGAAGGCACCACAAAGGAGTTCAAATAAATTGTCTTGCAGAAGTTTTTGCGGACATCTTCCAAGCCCTTCCCCGAATGTCTTTTTCTGTGGAGTGACTTCATCCTCCCCAGCTCCTCCAACCATTCCTGCCATTTCTGGGCTAAATCCGCTGGGTAGACAATCACATCGAAGTGCTGTACCCGTGCAAGTTCCTGGCCCAAGAGGTTCAGCGCCTGCAGAGTTGTTCTCCTACAACAAGTCTCTTACATGTAAGAGCAGCTGACGTAACACATAATGGGCGTGACAGACCTTCAAAACACAATATGAGATATTCACTTAAAAGTAGACAGCATTGAAAAGAATGGATTTAAAACACCTACTTTGTATTCCTCTCCAGAGACTACAAGGACATGACTTAGCTGTTGATGACCTTGCTTTCCTGGAGACAAAGTAACTTCGTGCTCACTGCCTATCCTCAGACTTTGTCTGTGTCAGCTTATAATAAATGGTAACATCCTCTGTTCTCTTCTGCAGGAGACCTTTTCAACTCATCAGTGTGTTGATCTTTGTCAACCTAACCACATAGTAAAAGACAGAGCAGAGAACCCAGGCACAGTGTTTTTCAGGACGCCTCTTGGAAGGCCACCACGTTGCCTTTCTTGCTCAATTCTTCCATAGCCCTTTTTGGTTGCTTCCTGAGAAATGAAATCCATCACAGCAAGCTGTTGTACGACAATCACAAACTGATACCTCCCAGCTCACTGTAAGTTCCTGGTTTTTGCACATTCCTTTTTATCTATGTAGACATACAGATATATGTATGTCGATACAGGCACACACACCAGCACACCCACATACAGACCCACGTATTTATGCACACACACAGGCCTGCCTCTATGACTTGTAGGAGACAAAGGCAAACCGTTTTGCTTCTAAAACTCACAAGAGAGGCCTTGCAAGGTACGACGGAAAACCTCTCAGGTAAGCCACCTGTTCCATCAGACAACAAGAAAATTAATTTGCTAAAGCCTTTGCAGAAATCCTGATGTGACCTTTTGCTTAGGCCAAAGGTTCAGGACTTCCAATTTTTATTTCCAACACGTTCATTAATCCTTGTGATGGTGGATTAAGTACCCAGTTACCAGCCTCTAAATGAACCTTCGAAATCCTAGAAAAAGTAGCTCTATATGCCTCATTTTCCTTCACTTAACAGGCCTTTTTTGTTAAGCCGTTGCATCTTTCCTTTGAGACTCTGAGGAATGTTACAGTTGACTGGAAGAATGGGAAGAAGAACTTACACCAACCGGACACAGCCATACAGTCTGTTAGCAGGCTATATCACACTATAACTATTTTATCTAAAAAAAAGCGAACAATTACAATATGTTTTTAAGGAGTAACTGATATTTTACACTATTTAGTTATCAGTGAACATATCATATATGATGCAAAAAAAAAAAGCATCTTTTAATTACCTTCAAAATAGAAATAATACTAAGAAATGGAACTGACAATCATGATTTAAAAACTGATCAAAAACGCTAGTATCATTTCTCAAGGGAATCAGAAATGAATTTCTGATTCAAATATATGTATCAAACATGAGTAGCCAAGTTAAACCAAGTCGTGTCTGGAAGATGAACACAAACTGCTTTTTCAGGTCAAACATCAGACAGAAAAACAACATAATAAAACCATATAAAAATCTTTTTTACTGTAAAGCTCCCGGGGGGAGCCCGAAACACAGGCCTTCGAACCAACAGGCCTACTGAATGACGACTGAGACCATCAGACCTCTAGACAGTTGCACCCATTCAGCAGGAGCGTACACAAACAAAACAGTTATGGTGACTTTTGGGATGATGAAGAATGTGTCTAGCTTGTCTTTTAAATCTACATTCAAATTGCTTCAAAGTTAATTAAGAGATGATTAATTGTTTAGAAATCTCTAGAATAATAAAATATAACAACTTATAGCACAAAAGCAGCCCTTAAAGAGTGGGGACGATTTCACTTCACTATAAGTAACAGTTGAGTATGTTTTATGACCACTGTAACAACTAGCATGCCCTTGAGACTGCAATTCTAAATTTCTGATACAATTTGTAGGGGGAAAATTAGGACAAAATGCAGTAACACTTCAAGTACAGTCTCTCACCATTTTAAAATTTTATGAAGTATAAGGACTAGGTTAATATGGAATGAGTCATGTTTTTAAGAGAAGTAGTAATACAGACCTGTATTTTAAAAAGTAACTAAAAACATGCTCAACTAACACAAAATAAAAAGAAATCAGAGTAGATTTTTGTTGGAAAAAGGTCAACAACCACAATGAAAGTTTAGCAAAAACAGAAAAGGCCATGAGCACTGCTAGTTTCAGGTTTGGAAAGTTAAGATACCAGGCTAAGTGACCAGGTAAGAACGATGCCTTCTTACTTGACAAATCCATTCCCACCAGCTGAAACTCACCCCAAATCAATATAAACTTTACACACATCAACTCTAAACATCAGGCTACGCAACGACATACACACCCGCTGCAGATCGTCTGATTTCGGAGTTATATTTGCTTTACTTAGTACCGAATATACACTGCATTACATTTCACTCCATGATGTCTTTGAGAGTCAACAGAATTACCACATTTCAAAGTAAAGCAGTCACATCCAAGCAAATTCTCTAGGAGTGCCATTTTCCTCACAGGGCAAAGACAGCGGAGTTGCAAAGATGTAAGCGAGGCTATAATTTATTTATGTATTCTTTAGAGCCATGCCCACATGCAAACCAAAGGAACCCAGCTCAGCTCACAGATCCCAAATTGAGTTTTCAAAGCTAGTGGTTAGAAATACTATAACTTCTGTACCGAGCACAATGATCTAGAGATGCTTGAAATACAAAACTGAGGCTGGCACTCGATGCACTTATTTCTTTGGGCTAACGCTGCAATTACCACTCTTGTACACCTCCCCTGTGACAACGCAAGATACCAAAAATGCTGAAAAAAAGATTATGTGATCAAATCTGAAGCAGTAAGTTCCAGTCCTTGTCTTTAGACCTCACCTCTGCTTTCCAACTGCACAACTATCAGAAAGTACAAGAAAACCATAAAACCAGCCTGCAAATACTAACTTCGGGTAGTCTATCACACTGAGTAACATTCCAGAGATGGAATAAGAAGATCGCATCAACCAAGTCCCTTCCTGCAGGAGCTAAGATCTCAGCTTCACTAGTCTTAGGACATCACATGTGCTGACGCAAAATACGCCTGGGGCTGCGTAGGTTTTTCGTAGGAGAACCTGTCACTACAGAAAGAAACCACAGAGGGCACCCAGCTGGTGCAACAGAGCACTCGGCTCGGCTACAGCTTGCCCCAAGCAGGCTTTCAGCCAAAAGAGGAAGCAAAACCAGGTACCAACAGGGTGAGCTGTGTTATTGTCAAGTCACGCTTCGCGCTTCAAAACTGACATGCTGCCCTGCTTTCCACAGGATAAAATCCAGATATGATTTTAACATTTTTATCAAACAGAATAATGGTCTAGATGTTTATTAAAAAATTAAAATAATCCACTCGTGTACTAAAAAGTAATTATTCTAAAAATATTGTTTGCAATACAAGACAGGTACGGTACGTCTGCAGGAAGGAACCACACCACCTTCAGTCAGTTAAAAAAGGTGCTTACCATTGGCAGTGCATTGATATGCGGAAGTTTTCCTTTCAGGTGCCTCTTGCCACAGAAGAGTGATGCTGGCAAGGAAATAAGGAGACAAAATAGGAAACATTAATATTTATGATTTTGAAAACAGTGGTGTTAACACGATAGAACGTTATCAAGCACGGGCCTTCATGGCTCTTGCAGCCTACTCCGTCCAAGGAGCCGAGTGCTTACCACCGGGTTTGTACACAGCCCGGAGCACCAGCAGCGACGCGGCACCGACCAGCACGCAGAGCTGGGGTTGTGCATATATCCTGTCGCTACCCACATCACACGCTCGGCTCCTGCAGGGAGCCCGAAACACAGACCTTTGAACAAACAGGCCTGCTGAATGATGACTGAGACCATCAGACCTCTAGACAGTCGCACCCATTCAGCAGGAGCATACACAAACAAAACAGCCTGTGTGTAAAAATCCTGATGGCTGGGTTTTGCCTGAGCTCTCCAGAAAAGGCTCTGGGAAGTTAACCAGGCAACAGCGGCAGCTTACAGTATTCTTCTGCCCATGCCAAATTTCTTCTGGAAATAAACATCAGCCACTGACTTCTAAACACTCTGAACAGCCCCAAACAAAAATCAACATTCCAGCGGTTTAACTTCCAAAATGGTTACATCCACTCAAAAGCAGTTTAAAAAAAAAACAACAACAACGACAAAAAATCTGTTTCCCTAACACGTCTAAACTAAATAACTCCACTTACATACACAGGTGTGCCCATGCACCCAGATAGTTACCAACTCCTGCAGTGATCTCAGTAATTAAAAAAACAACAACAAAAAAAAAAACACCCAAACAAAAAAAACCAGCTCATACTAGGTGCTGGCTACATTTGATAATATGTACATAATAGAAATCTTCCTAGGGCAATATTCATGAGAAATCTTTCCCATCTTCAAAAACTGAATAAAACCATAAATCCAAAAAAATCCATGGTCTCCTACATTTTAGTAATTTTCTTTACATATCAATAATAATTTTATGCATCTAACAATAGAACAGTTGAGTATAAACTGACACATTTTGATGTCCAATGCCATGCACAGTGATATTCATTTTTATTCACCAATGACAGCAATTTTTATTCACTCTAATATTTCTGAGTGATCGCTCTCCATACAAACACTTGCCAGACTACTTCTCTTGTTAGGAAATAATCTAACCGCCCACTCAAAGAGCAGAAAAGGGGACAGATGGACATGAGTGACTAATAAAGTATTATCCGACTATTTTTAGATTAAACTATTTACAAAGCATCTGCGAACTGTGTTCAAAATCTTTTACTAAAGAATAGTAAAGATAGTAAAGAACAACTATCATTTTCAAGGCTCATGATCAACACAAAGTTCTCGTGTGCAAATTTCAAGCTCAACCAGTAGGAAATGGTTTATTATAAAGCCTTTTTTGGGCCCAGCCAAAAGAAGAGCTGCAGCAGTTGGGCTTATTCTTAGCAGATGCCAGCGCACCACCAACACCGGCAGAAACGGAACCTGCACAGCGCAGGCGAGAGACGCTGCCGAGGACGCTGAACAACGCTGGAATGCTGGGAATTGGAAGAATCTGCAAACATGCTCTTGTTTCCTTGCTTAGTTGGACTGGTGCTGCAGAAATTATGTAAATAGACCGAGGAAAACTCCAGTCCTCAAGTGCCACGGTTTCCTATGTGGAGCTACTCAGAAAGTTTGTTTTTTCCACAGCCGGAGTTGCAGACCAGCAGAGAAGAGAAAGCTTCATCACCCCGCTCGGCAGAGCCCATAAACAAACAATACTCACTCACAACAAGAGTTTTCCTTAAAAACAGAACAAAACACCAACCAACCGATATTCTTTTGAGAAGAGACTAAACTGTTATAAAAGCCACTTGTAGAGAAAGGCAAAGGAGGGCTCTGCTGCCCTGTCTGAGTGTGATGCTTGGTTTGGGTTATTTCATTTGGGAAGGAACATGGCAAACATAAATAAAGGGATGACTGCACAAACATAAACCACCTTCTTCAATGAAAAAAGGCTTTCTTCAGTATACACTGCCCAAACTGCCTCCTTCCAACACCTTTGCCCTTGTGCAATCTTCCGAGTGCTGTACTTATCGTCAAAGCCAGAGAGGGAAACCTTTCCGTCTGATCCATGGAAGAGGCTTCTTGTCCTTCACTTTACATCTAAATAGGGCAGTGACACGGAAAGAAGCTGGAAGCAAAGACTCAAGAGAGCAGAGAATTGAGAAAAGAAAGGGTTCACTGACTCCGCTTCATTCCTCACTCCTGTTAATTGGTCGTAGGCTCCAGTTTTAAATAAGAGTGCTTGAAATGACACACAAACATTTAGAAAACTCTGCCATGTCCTTCTTCAGAATCAAGTACTGAGTACAAATGCCTCAGCAGCAGCTTTTTTCTTTCAAAATCTATCCTATTGGATTTTGCCATTTTGTCATGCACCTTCAAACAATGCAGGTGATGGCTCTAATTCATTGATTTTAGACTATCTCTTGCCTTTACATACTGACCTGTTACAGTGACGTAAACGGGCAACCAGGTGTAGTAACAGCTACACTACGTGACTCTTAACCATAATCCACCAGATGCCCTTGAAGCTGACAAAGCACACCCAGGGAATGCACAGTAGCTTGTGAGTTTGGATCCTTCATTTGGGACGGGCTGAGGGTTCACCATCACTGACTGATGCCTTCAGCGCTGCCTGAATACTGCTGCCCTCCTCTTAAGAGGTGAGGTTTCGCTGCGTGTGTACTGACCTGCTCCCAGACAGTGCTCCCCAGCTTTGCCCACACCAGGTTTTTCTGCAGAAGAAGGACACACCCGATGCCCACGTCCCCAAACGCTCGGCACGACGCCCAGCATCACCTCCTCAGGAGGAGCACCCCGCCGCAGCGCACGGGGTGGCAGCAACGCCTGAAGCCATGACGCCTCGAGACCTGCCTGCACGCAGCGGTGCCAGAAGGGGCCAGGCAAACAGGCGCCTGGGGACGGGCAGCTCCCATCGGCAGGGCCAACACCGACACCCCACACCAGCGACCGAGAAAGCAAACACCGATCCGTGCGGCTAGCACCGACCGGGCTGCTGTTATCAACAGAGCAGTAACTGTGTGGTACGAAGACGAAACCACAGATAAAAACAACCATGGCACTGCGCAGTGACACACCTGGTTATAAACACACGTACACGAACATTACTCCCTACCTGCTTCCAAACATAATCAGTTCAAAACAAGGATTTCTCTAGAAGCTATTTACAAAAATGCTTAACTACCTGCTTCTAGAAACACCATCATTTACACTGTTTTCTCCTACCCATCCATTACACAAGGAATTACACTGGGTTTGCTCTACGGCTAAAACAATGTTTTCTGCGTGAGCTTTGACTCGCTTCTGTTCCTCATGTGAACTTGTGTGCTCATGTTTTTCTTCTAATCCTCTTAGGATCACAGTGTTTATACCACTTTCTGAGATTCCGGTGCTATTTGAGCTTTAATAACAAATCTAGTCATTAGATGTGCTCTGTGAATTACAAAAGCCTTCTAAGGACACAGTGTCTTTTCTTCTCAATTCTCCTCCAGTATCCTGCTTTTATCTAGATTCAGTATCTGGAAAGATTGTCCCAATCAAAACAGAATTAAAAGTAACTAAATCCTGGATATTCCCCTCAGTAACTAGGCTGCAAAAAGCATCAGACAATAGCTTTAAAAACCTAAATTGAAAACTAATCACTCCATTGAATCCTTCCTTTCATTTGGTTAATAGGCACATACTAAACTAGCGGTGATTCTACCACTGCCGTGCTCGGAACATAAACAGAGAAAATGAAAGTTATTTCTTCTAATCACAGTTCCACAGCGAGTGTGGCAATTTTGTAAAAATAATTCAGCACTTCTACAATAACACCTGCTTTTCAGATCTAACAGAGAAGCTGAACTGAGACAAACACCAACTCAAAAAATTCAAGAGAAACACGAGTGGAGGAAAAAAAAAAAAAATCAGAACCACACACAAGGCAGCACTAAAAACTGTCATTACCTCCAACCAGTTGGTAGCAACAGGGCTCCTAGTGACAAAGTGACACCCACAGACTGCTCCAGCACTCCGCTCGGAGAGCGCAGCACCGGCGTGTGCTCGGATGGAGCGGGGCATCACCAGACAAGCGTGTTTCACATGAAGCCGCAACAGGGAACACTCAAAGTATCTGAGACCTGCCCAGGAATACATTCACCTGTGTTCCTAAACTCGAACTGAAATGGCTTTTCTCTGTCAACTGAGAAATCTTTATTTCCTAGTCTTTGTTGTGTCTTTACGCCTTTAATACATCAGAAACATGGAAATATCTGGGCGGTTAAAAGAAGAAATGCTTAATGTATATATTTGTATCACACTAAAGTTGTGCAACTTTCCACACATCAGAAATTCTCTTTGATGTACCGAACGCCTGTATATCTATGGACACACACGAACCAACTATTAAAACATAATATCCGAGGGGATAAAGAGAGAACTGGGTAAGCAGACAACACTATTCCAGAGAAAAGATCGTCTGGACATAGGAACCACCACTCTTCAAAAGTGCACAGAGCGAGGATTCACTGTGGAATGAGAAACACCAGAAAAGTCAGACCAGCGCAAAAGAAATTGGTGGCAGCTACGTGCAAGTTGAAACACCAGTTTCTATACAACCAAAAATTGAGGCAATCGCAGAAGACAGCTTATAGCCCACTGAAAAGAAAGGAAGCTAAACTGCTGGAGAGGAAACCATCTTAGCCAGCTCTATTAAAAACACATAACACACCAGAGTAATCTTGTCAATACCAATTAGTTTGTACCACTGGGGAAGGAAGGAGAGCGATCCATGCTGCAGCACGATTTCACTTGCAAGGCATTTAAATGAAATTCATTAGTAAGTAACCCAATTCACATAAACTGAAAGCTAGAAGAACCTAAGGAATGAAGTTAAATCCAGTCCAGAGTAGGAAAGAGTACAAACAGTTACTACTCAAAGCGCTGAGTGTCACGAGAAGTGACTGTGTCCTCTAGAGTAGTCACAAAACCCCACCTTCACAGACTGCTACATATGGGATGGGGGAACCAGCTATGGAAATTGAAATTAGTTTCTAATTTGTGTTGTTCGTTTGTCTTTTGAAAATAGTGGCTGTGATGACTAGCGACATATTAATAATAATAGTAGCATATTGATAAATCATTTTTTGTGGTTTTATTCTAGAACTGAGTTTTAAATTTAAATTCATCACTGCAGGATTCAGAGAACGGACTGAGAATAGCAGCCTATCAAACTGGGTGCTCTCAGCAGAGTCACCTCAAATCGGAATTAGCAAAGCAAAAATTTTTCATTGTGTAAAAAAAAAAAAATCTGATATGTAGCATTTAGAGACCATTCATTCTCAGTAAGTTTATTACAGATTTCAAGTACATACCTAAAAATTGAACAAAAACACAAACAAGATATATCACTTAAAAAAAAAAAAAAATCAGAATACATTTTTTCCATTCCCTTTCCTCAAGGTAGGAAGAGCTGTATTTCCCGTGGTACTAATTCAGCCTGCTGCAGCCTGCCCAGGGGACCCAGCCGCAGTGCCCGGTGACCAGCCTTCCCCTCACCACGCAGAGCCCGCAGACTCAGGCGAGCCTTCAGGGTTGACAGCAGGCAGGTACCCACTCTGTCAACACGGCAATGTGTTTGCACAGAATCAACAGTTGCAAGGTTACCAGGACTTTTAAATCGGTCTCCAATTTGGAGATCTGGAACCAAGCTCAAACTGTTTCCCTGGGAAAAATACTTTCTTCCCTTTCTCTGCTTCTGCTGACGGTGCCTGCCCTGTCTGCGTTTTTAGACATTCAGGATGAGAAACTCCTCTGCCTTGGGATTAATGGTGGCCTCGCAGAAGAACCAGTCCAGACTACGGCAAGCATCAGGGACCGTTACAGTGGGGCAAAAGCACAACTGTACACGTTTCTTAAAGAGCTTCATTTACTGAATTCATTAAAATTCTGTCTCAAATGTGCCATGCTTTGGGAGGTGGGATACAGGTTTTAAGTAGACATCACATCTGGATCTGAGCTTGAAATGTTCAAATAAGGAAATCTTGGAAAATAACAAGAGGCCATGACCATACTGTATTATTTTCAACCCTAATGAACATAACCAGTATGCAAAACCTGTCTGTGTTCCCTCAATATCAGCACCAGTGTCACCATTACTTTTTTGGGCAACTGAAAGTCAAATGAGGCATTCTTTCAGAGTAAAAGCTCAATCCACATTTCCGCTGAGCCAAGCTAATGAGCTGCAGAGGACATTTAGCTGATGCAGCTGGACTTGGGTTCCACTACCAGACGTGGCGCCTGCAGACAGCTTGACGTCAAGAGGCTCAAGAAGTCCGGCTGCGGCCACTGACCCTGAACGCGAAGTACACCCAGTGTTGCTGAAGCTGCGGCTCTCTCACTCTCTGAGAACATGTTAGGAAAGCCAGTTGCCTTCCGTCTGCCTGCCGCAGGAACGCCTTGCGGGTTATTCGGCCTCGCAGCAAAGTATCAGGTTTAAAAACAGATATATACCAAAACGTTCTAAAAATCCACCTTACTCGTGATATTGGGCATGTAAAAGTAATTGCGCAGTCTGAAGAATGGGATCCAAGTATTCTTTTAATGTAGCCCTCAAAATAATGAGTTGCTTTTAATACTCCAAAGCACTTAAAAGTCCATAGGTATGAGAACAGTTTTCTGAAAAGTTAAAGTCATACCAGAGGTCAAAAGTAAAGTTTGTGATGGAGCTTAGGCTCATATACTCCAGATGTTCCTGGGATGCAGCTCCCCTAAAATAAGGTGTTTTATAATGTGTTCCAGATCCTTCCTAAAAATATTATTACTACTACTATTTTGTGCAAAGCCAGACAAAAACGTAAACCTCTCATGCTGCCAAAAAAGGTAACAACGACTGCCCTGAAATCATCCATTGAACGGACCAAGGAATAATTATTTTTTTCCAAAAATACGGCTCATCAAAAGCTGATGCACTTCAGCTTACAGTCCCCTCTCATTGCCCCAGAATTTTTCAAAACTGGGTGACATTTGGTGCATAATGTACTCGTGCAGTAGCACAACCTTTCTATAAAAATTCTGTTTCTTGGTCGTATTTTCACACAAATAACGTACAGATTAAGATCTTTCTATACGGTTAAACCCTGTGATTAAGCAGGGATTCACGTTGCTAAAGACCAAGCAACACACAAGGCATGTTTCCCTTTTCCAAATCTCCACACCCTACCACCGGCAGACAGCATCATCTTTCCTACTCGCCCTCCTGCCTCTGCCCTTCCCAGCCTCGCGCCGTTTCTCTGACGGGGTAATTTTGCGGCACTATGTGAGGGCTCTGACTCACAAGGAGTTAAAACCTACCCAGAGAGGGCTGCTGTTGTTCACGCACTGGTTGTCCAGCCATCCCTGCTAAAAGGACAACTTACTCGAACAGAGCAGCTACTGAACTGTGACAAATCGCAGACTAGACTACAGGAAAAAAGACTGCCTCTCATTGCCAGGGCCAGCCTTCCCGCTTCACCGGCAGGTTAAGCCATCCCCACAGCAGGGGTTAAAAGCTTTGAGCCTAGAGGAACAGCACACTCGTTCCTAAACAAGCTGCCTCTTGTCCGGAAGAGCTCAGAGGATGTAGCTCATCTGAAGGCTTTGGTTTGGTTTTATTCTCAAGCCACACTCCAGCCAAAACCTACCTGCTATTGCTCAGTGAGACCTCGGTACCCCCATGTACCCACTCCCAGCTGGGAGTTCTCGACACCTCCTATCCTCTAAAAAATAGAAATTAATTGTTTTCTACCACTCAGCTCCCAAAGCATCTCGCTGCAGGGTCAGAACAGGACAGAACTGGCTCAGGAGAGTAAGAGGAAACACAGCCCTGAAAGGGAAGAAATGCGGGAAGAGCACTGCCCCGTACCTCCGTCGTCAAAATACACCTCTGTTTCCAAGGGATGCCCGGTGCCTTGGGCGACAATGGGGATCCCAGCACAAAAAAACTCACAGGAAGAACAGAACGATGCATTAGGTAATGGGAGTCATACCAGAAATAACACAGATGCTAACTGTATTCAAAAATATTCTGTTGTCTTTTCAAACCATTCAGATAACAGTGCTGAGAAGCTGTGTCTGTCACACTCATTGACTAGGGACATACCTGCATCGATATTAGGCTTATACATGCAGTAAGAGACACCAAAACCTGTTCCAAGGAACAAGCAGCCTACAGCACAGATAAACATAGCAAAATATTTACTTTAGCAGCCTGGTCAAGGAGAATAGCATTTATTAAATAAATGGATTAAAGTCATTAATCAACAGCAGCAGTAGACTAATCTAATCATGCCACTTGTTCTTCACCTATTTATTTTTTTAAAAGCAGGACCTAAGCGTGATCAAGGAAAGCAAATACATTTGATTCATCAATGACAGCATATTCAAAGGATTTGATGAGCATCAGGAAATGAAGCTACAGGACAGAGGTCTCGCATAAAGACCGTCACTAGGCTATGATTAATTGATAACAACCTAACAGCGCCCTTCAAGTCTGTCGTTAAGTAGTAAAGCGGGGCTTATCTACATGTCTACAGTTCAACTATTAAACCATGTACCTCCCACCCTAGCTGGTCTATTCTGAAATAAAAAAGCTTTTCTGAAAAATGCTGTTCATTATGTTAATTAACATTTCAATTATGTTCGGCTTTCCTACTGTAGGAAAATGTTTTTCCTTATTGCAAATAGGTGAAGAAAAAAAAAAACAAACCCTAAGCAAATTTGATTTGTTGCCAAAATGAGTGAAGTCAGTATTTTTATTTCATTGGAAAAATTTTGTTTTGAATTTCCTACGGTCATTGCAGCTGTATAGCTCAGTTTATAGCTTCTTTGAACTAATGCACTACATGTAGAGCAACACATAGCAGGTGTTTGTCCTACAAACAAGCGTGATTACATAACCTATTATGCCGCTTTGCAAACAGTTAGAAAAAGTGAAAAAAAATGCTAACGTTAGTTCCCCAGCACCTTGCACTTTTCCTTTGTACAAGAGAAAAGATTCTATCCAAACTAAACAGCAAGGGACCTGACTGAGACCTGCAGAGTGGGCACACCGGATCACGCCAGCGGGCTCCCCGGCCCATTACCCCCTCTCCAGCAGTGACCCACAGGCAGATACCCACAGGGAAAGTGATACCAGCACCAACACGATCTAGTCCCCTAAATAATCTCCTAGCCTCCAGCTATTTTCAACTCAGATGACTTCTCAGAGCACTATTTGTTTGGTTTCTGTGTATTTAGTAATCTCAGAGGAATTATCTTCCATTAACGTTTTCAGTCTCATAAATATTTGCCATCTACCTCTTCTGGTAAGTAGTTTTCCAGGTCCGCTCCCCGTTAGGAAAAAGAATAGCCTGTGTCTGTCTTCACAGTTTTATGTATCTGCCTCTTCTGAGTTTAACGTGACATTCTGGTAAGAGAAAAGGAACCTCTGACCCCCATTCGCCCTCTCCACAGCTCTGGTGACTCCTCAGACCTCAATATACCCCACTCCCGTGTCGTAACTACTCCTTAACCAGCTGCTGCATGGAACAGTGACCTGGTCTCTATATTACGTTTTGATATGACAACTGCACACTTTGCATGCAATTAACTGAAGTCACCTACGGCACTTCCAACCCTCCTGCCCTTTCTGATCTTTCTAGCATTACCATCTTGATAGGGCGGTCAGTAATACAGATCCCCTTCTAAGGGCCATTCATATACTACACCCCCCCACCCCCTCCAAAAAATAAAGGAACTAATACATTGTTATTGAAGTTGCTCATCTATAAAAGCGTTCATCTAGGGAGCTGAGCATCTAACACAGTAAATGTTAAAATAATGCCATTAAAATTCAAGACTATTTTTGAAAGAGCATCAGACAATACATGCTCATCAGCATAAGCTCACATCTACAAAAGAACTCAGTTTCTTACATATTAGTTTTTCACTCAGGAAGCTATTAACTTCTAAATCTTATCTCCACAGTAATCTGACTAACACTCTTCTCAGTGTCTCACCTTTCCACTCTTATTTTCTCTTCTGTTCTTCAGTAGAGTTCCCTGTAAACACGGTAAATAGCACGCTGTTTTCTCTGTAATGGGTATGTCCTAATAGTAACCGTAAAGGATGTGTCAATGCTATCAAGAATGACTTGAATTTAAGCTTTCTTAAGCTTTTCTGAAGAACCGACACTAAATTCACCGTCTTCAAAAGTACCACAGGAAAAATGAGTTTTGTCAAGCATGTTATTTATCATTTTCAAAAATCAATACAAAAATGGTACTAGTTACCACTCTCTGCATTAAATGTCTTTCTATTCTCAGTGAAAGTCTACCTGATAACTTGGAAAGCTGTTAATGGATCAGGTCACAGGTACAGGTAAGTAAGATCTCCAATCAGGAGAAGAGACACAGCAATTTAACGAGCAAGAAAAGATCTAGGTTTTAGATAAATCTACTGAAGATGGTGTAGCTGGAAACGCACTTTAAATAACCAGGAACAACTTCCCCAAAACAAAACCACGCAGCTGAAGAGTAGTTACAGGAAACAGCCTATGCTATGGGGATCCTGGTATTTTAAGCAAGAGTAGTAAGGACTCTGGAAGGAGTAATTCTGCCTAAGGAGACATCTAGGGCACAGCGTTTGATCTATCAGGGCTTCTCCCTTTCTTTACTTCTTGATTCTTATCTTGATTGTTTCACACCAGGAATGTGAAATTGGCTGAGCCGCCCAACCTGCAAATCTCCTCATCCTGCACATCTCGCTGCTCAGACTAGAACAGGCTGAAGAGAGGATTTCACCATTTGGGAATTTCATTTACAGTACTCTCCGCAACTGCTGTTAGGACTTCATGATAAGGGCGGGTTGGCAGGTTTGGGGCTTCTTTTTTTTTTTTTTTTTTTTTTT
>Ga0065711_1033064_pt1 | contig 26166 bp, 12 predicted proteins | sample Hoacrofraction12_FD_59098 | JGI IMG/M metagenome (GOLD analysis project Ga0065711, IMG submission 59098) | Hoatzin crop microbial communities from Cojedes, Venezuela - Epithelial fraction 12 v2 (version 2) | ecosystem: Host-associated > Birds > Digestive system > Esophagus > Crop | place... | reverse complement strand
TTTTTTTTTTTTTTTTTTTTTTTTTCAATTTTTTGGTTGATTCTTTTGAGGAATACAATTATGTGTTACAAACTTGTAAGTGCTAGCAAGTGGTCAAAATAAGTCTTTAAGCTGTTTGCTTTTCTTTTAGAACAGTTTTAACCCACTATAAAACCTTTTTTGGAACCTCTGTTAAATAATCTCTGATTTTAGGATCCAAGTCATTTAAGGTGAGACTTTTTCAGGAAAAGTTTTTACTTAGTTTTGGAGAATTTTTTATGCAATAGATCTTGTATGGACATAAGAATTTCAAAAGAAATAGATAAAAGATTTTGATGACTTTGATTTAAGTGTTACTCCCAAATTACTTGGACTGGCTTTAAAAATGAGACCAAAAATGTACCTTCAGAAAATAATTCATGTTGATGTTTCTGAAAGAGAATGTGTAATTTATTCTACAAAACCTGACATTTATTACAATTTAAATAAAACTTCCACACTCTTTAAAAATTCCTAGAAAAATTATAGCTATAGGAATTATGTTGTGGGATTCACGCTATGTGGTGTTTGGGGTGCTACAAATGTACTACTAAATTACATTCAGCTGATTTTCAATTACATTTTTTTTTATTGCTGGATTGAGCAAACTGCATGAATTAGGAAGTTAAATTGATGTATTCTGAAGACGGAAAGTTCTTATTCTTTGTATTTATTCAGTTGGCATTCTGCTTCCTCACCAGACTGGAATCTGAAACAACTCAGGAAAAGGTAATTTCAGAAAGTACTGGAGGAATAATCATAAAGAATTTATCGTTTAATAAGATAAAGAGTTGTTCATTGTTTTTTGACTCATTTGTCACCTTATGAAGGGGAAGGCTGTGATGTTCAAAAGCTGCTCATTAACAGATTGAAGGTGGGAGAGGAGATGGGGCGGTGGTAACTGAGATCAAGTCTTTACCATATGATAATGGTTATAAAATAAAGTACGATCTATGTTGGATGTGCTATTCCTGGATTATTCCCTGATATAATTTAATAAATCTGTAGTCCAGTCAGTTTATATATATATGTTTCTTCTTCTGGTGCCCAGGATAAGAAGGCCAGTGCTTAATATAAAAAAGAAGACAAGCACACTGAACTTCACCGATTTTAGAAAGTTGATTTCATTGTATTCAGTTAGCTTTGAAACAGAGGTAGAAATAGCGTCAAGCAATCTGCATATAGAAAAGGTATGAGAAAAGCAAGGATGTGATTTGAAGTAATATCTTTCAGTTTGTTTTTCAAATTTCATTTGGCCTTGCAATGAATTATTACTTCTGCTTCGTCATTTACGTGGACAGAGTTAATGTGTTCAACAGAAATAACTATTATTCTATGTCTAAATGGTGATTTTGTGTGGGAACTGGGAATGTTTATGTCCTATCAATTAACATGCAATGTCATAATACTTTGTAAACACATAGGTTTAGGATTTATTAGACATGTCTTTTACTACTTAGGAGAGAATAAGTGAATTTTACTCCATCTAATCTACATCATCTCATTCTGCTAGATAGATATTTATGCCTTAGGCATCACCTTCAATTTTTCCCTCACCTGAAAAACATAGCTACACGTCAAACACTCATAAGCATCTTACTTTCCAGGAAATTTTTTAAATTCTTAATTTTTTAATCCTTAAAACAAAGGAAAGCATCTGAATTTTAAAACAAATCATAACAGCAGAGCAATAAAAATTTCCCTGGAACAATCATCTACTCACTTAGTGATTCGAATTCATATGTTTTTACACACACGGAAGAGAAAATGCACTTGGAACTGTGTAGAAAGTAAACATTTATCATGTGTCTTTCTCTGCTTGAAGCTCTTGGGTTTAATGCACATGAGTACCCATTCATGAGAAAAAATCCAAGGCAATAAGCCCTGAAGGAGAAAAATATATCAAAAGGTTTTTCACTTATGATATGTATCTCAAGAAATAAGAATTATAGGAATGTTAACTTCCAGTTATAGTATCTCATCTGCTTGATACCTGAATGCTTGAATCTAGAGTTTGCATAAGGTATCACCCAAGCAGCTTGTTCTCATCCTTCAGGGGAAAGACAGTAATGATGATTTATACTTCTAAACAGATCTTTTATCAGCAAGTTCTTAAAGTATCTTATGAGCTGACTTGGAAAAGGTTCACATACTTCTCCAGAGAAATTATGTTTTCCTTTACAGCTCATTCATTGAGATACGTATGTTTTTTTAGAAATCTAGCACATGAAAAACCTCTGTGTCATTTGCTCCTCAGGTCAGTAGTAGACAGTACTAACCTGCTTTAAATTTATGGTTAAAGCATTGTACAAAGTGTCAATATACAAGGCTGGTTCTGTCAAAATCTGACAAATTGGAAAGCCATCATGAAAATGCAAGAAATAATGAGGACTTCAAACAAAAGTATTAGTTTAGTTCTTTTCCCCAATTTTTTTTTAAATTTGCTTACTTTTTTTCATTGTACAGCAATTTTTTGAACATAAAAAAGGCTCTTTTCAGAAACCATTCTTAGAATAAAGGAAGATCAGTTGTAACTGTAATGCATTCATCTTTCAAGTTTTTATTGATTTGTAGATCAAATTCTGTAGACATGGTGAAGTTTCTTATTATCTACCTAGATATTTTAAATTTGAGAATTTTAAAATCCTTCACTTGGGAAAATGCAATTTTGTATCATGTAAAACTAGAGTCTTTCAAGCTGAAATGTCCCCTTCTCATTCTTTTGTGGATATATATGCAAATGCATTAATAGATTTGGGTGAAATTTGGCTGCAGTAGCAGAAAGAGGTTTGCATTATGAAATAGTTGAATATAGGGGAGGATCAGTAGACAGAAATTGTTGATGCTGATGCTCTGCTGACCACTGTGTATGTGTTACAAGGGTTTACTTCAGACTAGTTACAACTGTTCCTATGGATTGACTACCCATTAGTGACTGGAAAAAATATTCCATCACAGTCTCATTCAAAGGAATTCAAGTTATCTGTTCTGAGATCACTCTGCGATATTAACTAAAGCATAGGAAGCAGATGTGTTAAAAAGCTTGTCTCTGATCCAGACTAAAGCGTTAAAGGCTATATAATCATATCTGACATAGTCAAAGTCAGCAGGTTCATCTTCCTGTTTGAAAAAGTTACAGAATCTTATATACAAGTGAATTATTTACACATAGCTATGAAATCACTGTAGAAGGAAGAACAAAGAAAAAGCTCCTTTCAAATTCTGCTCTTTCTTTCTTGTCTTTTTCTGAGGTAATCTAGGGGATCATTATTGGAATGGGTGATTTTTCAGTTTTAATTCTCTTCTTATTCATTCACTGAAACCTGGAAAAAAAAATCAAGTAGCACGTGAAGATTATTTTTGAGACTTGGAAATCTGTAATGTTTCAGGCAGGATAAAAAAAAGGTCAAGTAGAATATTATTCTACAATACAGGAATTATGTTATTATTCTATTAGAATGAACAAACTGAGACATAATGTATAGTAAATACAATATTCAGAAGAAATTAAAACTCCCAAAGCAGTCATTCTGAGAAGCAGTCATGCCATGCCTTTGCAAAATACACCTTATTAACAAAAGCAGTGACAGTCTAAATAGTAGGCAATTTCTATTTGAAAGGCTTTTGCATTTCTCAGAGTGATATACATTAATATATGAGTATTAGAAACACGCTAAATTGAGCAGGTTTCGAGAATCTGTTCTTTAATAATCTATACGTAGTGTGAGACAAACTGTTAGAAACGTGACCTGCAGAGTAAGAAGAGGTTTAAGAACAGCAGTTCTGCAAACTCTTTCGAACCAAGCAATTTTGGTATGTTACACAACTGTGTCTTGTGGGACAGATGGAGTATATATGTGCTTATACATAGATATAGATAGAATACTCATAAGAGTTAAATTCATGTTACAGTTGTTCACTCAGTGAAAACATAATTACCCATGTGACAAATTTGGTTACACAGTATTTAAACGGAAAACCCTACCAAGCGAGTTCTGAAGTCCCAGTGTTGCCTGCACAACCTAAATTCCACCTTACAGATCTTGGAAGTTGTGTGATCTCTGGGCCTATGGGAACCTGAATTTTAAGATTTCCCTATTAACATAGAGTAAGTTCATTTGAAAGTTTGCCTTGTGTCACTGTAACTGACACTATATCACAAAATGTTTTGCTTTTAATAATCTGCTTTCACAGAAAAATTCTGTCCTCTTCTATGAAGTCGTGTAATCTACCGTAGGAAACTTACTTGTTCTCCTCACTGGGGATTTATTTCTAAAAAAAATCCAGATTAAACTTGACAAATATCAGTTTTGGCCACAAAAATTTGTGTCTCCTACCTCCTTATCCTATCAGTTAAGCATACATCAGGAATACTCCAACATCAACACAACTCATGATCTTGCCCCAAGTTTTTCTTTTAACTGAATGTTAATGTGATGTTTCTCTGTGTCTCAAAGACAACAGGTTTTCTTCAAATCACAACATCATCTAAATTGCTGTCATTGAGCTCTTAACTGGCTCTACTTTTGTGCTAGCTGATAGTATTTGCCAAAGGAAAGATACAGATATTTCCTTTTCTCTAGAGTTTAATTTTGTTATACACTGTAGAAAACAAATTTTAATCTTAGTAATATATTTTGCAAAAGACAAATTCTTAGCTTCACGTTATGCCAGTATTTTGTCAGTGTGTATATAAGAGGAAACAGGAAAAAAATCTTTACTTTCAAGCACAAGAGTGAGCATGTAAAGGTTATATTTTGTAAAAAATTTGGTTTGCATTGTGGACACAGGAGGTACCAACAAATCAATGACAGAAGAGTTTACTCAGAAGACAGCAATGTTAAGCAGAGATTACTAACCTCCTTCTCTGCACTGGGTAAAAGGAGCAGTTTAACCTTGATTTCAGAGATTTTCTTCACTAGAAAAAGAATTCTTTTCAGAAACTGATCTTTTCTGTACATGTTCAAACAGTAAGTTGCTATGATTCACCGGCTGAAATAAATGGTAGCTATTTATCCACTTGACTGTTGAAGCTACACTAGTGTTTTTCCAACAGGAGAAAACACGAAAACATCTTGATTAAGATGGATCTCTATTATAAGAGGCTTTACCTTGGAAATATCACATTATTAACAGCTGAAGAATAAGAGCCCCACTTCACCGGCATTCACTTTTTCACTTCTACCAGTGTTTTCCTGCACTGTCCTTGCTCTGTGAGTTACATCACAAAGAAAATGTGGCTATGGAATACTGTTAAGCACATGATACAAAGAGATTATGCACTGGTACATATGTACAATTTAGGATTACAGGAAAAAATTCTCTAAAACTTTTGTCATCAGAACAGATTATATTATTGGGTAGTGCTTGTGTGAGAGTACAATGATACGTATATGCTCCTTTACCTTTAATATTTCATTATTTTGAATTCAAGTGATTCACCTGAAGGGCAATGACTGATAAATTGGAAGTGTCAGAGGATGTATAAAATTCATGAAGTAGGAAAATAATCAGATGTTGTATGGCATGATGATGGTTACAGAAGATAATCGTTCTCAGCTTCATCAATCTTGTATAACGATCTTCTTCTAAAGGTCAGAAACAGATTGAGACCTGCTCTGAAAATGTATTATTCCACAGTCCAGATGGCTACTTGCCAGCCGAGGATCTGAACTCAGTATATATATGATCCGTGAGGTCTGGAGTTTAAATTGCTGGACACCACAAAAACATTAACTAAATTAGTGTTCACTGACTTTTCCATGAGCTCATTTAAAATACACCTGGATTAATCTATTTTTTTTTACAGAGAAAAAATGTTAAATCTTTTAAAAGTTAATTAGTGTGACAGAGTTTTTTATACTTTTCCTCCTCTCTGGCAAGCCAAATGATGTAGTTTGAGTGTGAAAGTTTTCCTGTACTTGTTTTAAGCTCTTCATTCTACGTATACTTCTGTTAGGCTTCATAAATAGGTTTTTTCTTCATGAGTTCAAGTGTCTTTTAATAATTTCACATTTTACACCTTCACTTCTGAGCAGAAAAAATTGAGATTTACCAATCCCCCTCTAGATCAACATAAGCCATTAATTTACATGAAATTTCACATTTTTCTTTAGCATTGTCACTTTAGACAGATTTGTGAATCTGGAAGTATTTATTTTTTCTTTTTTTATTCTTCAAACACTATTTTCTTGAAAATATTGTTTTTATTAAAATCTTCACACTTAGTTGTATCAATAGATTTTTGTACAGAATTTTTTGAAATTAATGATTGGTTTTAATGCATGTTCTAGGTTTCTTTTGTGTAGTCTGCTGTCAATACCACTTTAATGACAACAAATACAAGACATAATTTTGTGTTTATGCAAGACCACCATTAGTTTTGTCTTGTACATGAAATGATAATGATTCTTCTTTAAACCCTCTTCCATGCCAACAGCAACAAGCAAGTAGCAGAATTTCTGCACTGTCTCCATGAAAAATAATTTTTTTTCATCTTTTTCCTTAATCTGAATTTAATAGTATTCTTATATAAAGTCTCCATTTAAACCTAAAGTGGACCCTCCGATTCTGGAGGGAGAGTAATAAAAGTTATGATTTGAATTCCATCATACAAGACTTATTTACAAAGGATTTATAAATCCTAAATTGACCTATATTATTTCACTGTCTACATTGACAACATGAATTCAGGCAGTAAATCTCAATTAGCTCCACCAAAGGTGGATGATTTAACAGAGATTAACTTCATTACATGTAAATCTATTCTACATCTGGTTTATTTTTTTAGTGCAAAACTAAAACTCTTGTCTGCAAAGAAAAACCTGTGAAAGCTTCAAAATAAAAATTGTTTGAGTCTGTTCATCTAATATTGAATTACTTTCATAACAAAGATTTATTTAGATAAGACAATCTCTACAAGGAAAAAAAATAAAACTAACTCCACAAACCACAAAACTTCAGTAACACCTTGCATTTGCATTGAAAATCTTGGAGAGGATCCCATGATGAAATTTTGCTTCACAGGATGATAGACTGTCTCAAAAGAATGCAAGTATGATTTCGATGAGATTTGGAAGCGTCAGGGTAAATTACATAAAGAATAAATAAAATTAACATAAATAACTTGTCAGTGCCCTGTCCTATTCACCTTGGTGTTCTAAAATAAATAAATGATAAAATTGCTGAACTACAGGCTACAATGTGTAAGGTCTTGATTAATAGTTATTACAGGGATGATATTTAGAAAAAAAACAATGCTGTTTTGTTCACTGATGTGTCTCAGAATCCTGAAGGAGTTCTATGAGGTAATCAGTGAGTGTCTGAATAAGGAGAATGTCCAGCTAATCTAAATCTTCTTAGATTTTTAACAAGGTCATTCAACTACACTCTTTATGGAAACATCTTGAAAAACCTAACCCATCATGGGATAAAAGGTGAAGATTCTCATACGGATAAACAATAACTGCTTGAAAAAAAAGTAACTAGGTTTGAATTTTGAAGTAGATAGGTCAACACTGGAGTCCCATATCAATATGAGATAGTGCTTATGCTGTTCTATCTAGTCATCTCAATACTCAAGCCTTCCATGAATAACATATTGGGTTCCACTTAACGGTTCATTCTTTCAGTTTGTATCACTTCAGCTTCCTAATGAGAATGCTACAGGAGAATGTTAAAGGCATTCTTAATCATGGTAAATTGCATTGTCACTCTTCATTACCTCAACCTTCTGCGACCAATGTGGTCATGAATGATTTGTTACTGGCAAATCTGTATTAACTGTTTCTGATTAACATATTGTCTCCATGTGCTTGGAAACGGATTTGAAAAAAACGTGGATGGGAAAATTCAAGAACTGAGATGAACTAGACCATAGCTCCCCAAACTATGGGGGAACTGTAGACCGTCCCCTAGCTGCATGATGTTTCACAGATCATAGTGGCTTTGTTCTTTTAGCATGCTCATGTGAAATCCATCTGGCCTTATGAATCTGAACACACTTGCAGTCTGTACACAGATTCTAATCTAGTCAATCACCCCTATCATTGTTGATATCATTGTTTCTAACCATAGTTTTCTAAGCATCTCTCCTGTTAAAACTTTTATATATACGTGTATGCTCACATTATAAATCTCACTTTTCATTAAAATGCTTTCTATTTTTTTTAAAAGAGCTTTCTATCATTTAACAAGAAATTTCCAGTTGCTGCTGAATGATTATAAGCCTTAAAAATCAGCCTTTGACAAAAATTGTCGTATGTGTCAAACATGCATTTTGTTAACATTGCTGTTATCAGGCCAGAAGAGCACTTCACAATTGTAGCACAGATTGTGAAGCTTTCAGAGCTTTCATTCAGTTAATAGAAGCCAAAAGTTTACAGTGAAGAAAATACTGAGCAGGCAACTATCTTTGAAAGTGTAACTGCTTGGCACACAGAAGAAAGCACTATTTAAAAAAGATTTTGAGACTTGCAGGCACAAAAGAAAGCGTATTACTGTTCTCTCACAATGGAGTTTCTGCTCCTAGCAGTCACGTTTGTATTAACTGAGGTTAGTGTGAAATTGCAAAATCTATTATTACAGTCTGGATGAACAACCACTCTCTCAAATATCACCATGAGACTACGTAAGAGATAGTGTCAGTTCTTTGATGGATTGGAATAATAAAAGGATATAAAGGTCACGCCTGACTGAACCAAGAACCTCCATGTCATCTTTTTTCTCCTTAATGTTTGGAAGACTGTATTTCTGTCAGTAACTGAGGGAAAGGAAGTCAGACAACACATATCCCGTAATACAGGAGATGTTTCTGCTCAGATCTGAGATACAGGTGTTATGGAAAGCATGTCAAGGATGCAGTAAATATGACATACTTCAGCCAAAGGAGACCACTTCTTTTTAATTCAAGTCTCAGTTGTCAATGCAGGACAGGTAGGGGAGAAGAGGCAGGGGGAAAGAGAGAGAGGGAAAGAATTTATATTCCCCTTTTGCTGCTTTTTCCATTGGTATGCCGTTTTCAGAAAAGCAGAATGTGCTCTTTAGACAAAAATCAGGGATTAACCATATATGAGTCCAAATACCCAAGTCTAAACCCAGAAACTGTGTTAACTTGTTATTATTTGAATTCTGTTATAAAAGTCAAGCTTCCTTGCTGATGGCTGAAAGACTTTTTCACACTGTTGATTTGTTTGGATATCTCCTCCTCACTCAGTCAGGTTTCTTCCCACCCTTCATGAAAAAAATGCTACAAAAGTTACTTAAATTGTGGAATTTGGCTGAAGTGAGGGAACCCAGAGAGCCTGCTCCATGTTCCTGGGTCACAGGGTGACATAGGGCATTCAGAGTCCATCACTTTTGTGTAATCTCTTCCTGTATTTATGTTCTTGATACAGGATCTCAAGGGTCCTTCTCTGCAGGACTACTGCCCTCTCATCCCTAACGTTTTGGGACTGGTGTTGTGTCCTAGGTTCGGCCAGGGCAGGGTTAATTTTCATTGGAATCCAGGAAGGGACACAGCCAGGCGGTCTGACCCAACCTGACCAAACAGAGCAGGGTATTCCATACCATGTGCCGTCATGCTGGGTTCTGGTTGGGCGGAGCTTGGGGGCAGAAACTCACTTGCGGCTCGGGAGCACACAGTGAGAGTTCTGTGCTCTACTGTTTTGTTTTGTGTATTCTCCTTATCTGTATCATTATTGTTGTTACTGTTCCCTTTGTTTGCTGTTCTGTTAAACTGCTCTTATCCCGACCAACCTGTTTCTGCCTGTTTCTTTCCATTCTCCTCCACACCCCGGCAGAGGAAGGGGCAGTTGCGTGGCACTTTTGTTGCCAGCCGCAGCCACACTATAACATATTGCATTTCCTACACATGTCCTATATAGTTCCATTTAAATTCGGGGCTTAAACTTTCTTCGAAGTTTAACGTCATTTTTCATTAGTCTTTTATTTTTGCTTCATCTCTCGCTTGGCAATAAATGGCATAAATGTCAGTTCCATACTAAAATGTAGAAATGTGATGTCTGCACATATTTCTTATGAGCCTCATTGCTTGAGAATTGTGGTCACAATTTATGCCACCGAGGGCATCAGTCTTTCAAGTGAAGCCTTGCAAATTGCAAACCTGTGTTATATATGATCTTCTACAGCTAGCTGATTACGAGGACGGTGAGAGATGTGAAGCTTGGTTGACAGTGACGCTTGAGTAACTTTGCAGGGACGTCATTTATTAAAGATGTAGTTCAGCTACTTCCCGATTCTTCTTCCGTGCCCAAATTATATTTGATGGAACGTTTACAGGACCATGATGAAGACCATTAGGGATAGTTAATTGTCTGCCATGGTACGGAACTAGTTCAAAGACTTTAAAAAAAAAAAAAAATCCTCTTTCTACTATGAATGAGAACAGTTGCTCACTTTTCTGTGCATGAAATGAAGGAGAACCCTCAGATGAAGCCATATAACTTAATAATCAGAGCAGAAAGCAAAAAGCCTTCCTTTGGTTCAGCATTTCATCATCCTTCACATTCTATGGGTAGTTTTAAATATTACTATTCTGAACTTAAGGAAAAAAATATTTTTAACTTACAAATTTTATATCACAGAATGCCATCAATTCTATGTACATAATTGGAGTATTGCTAGATAGATATTCTAGAAGTGCACTGGAAAAGAAAATTACTTTGTTTTAACTCTTCAGCTTCAGCTTATTGGATGAATATGATTTTTGAGTACTCTGAGCCATAGAGAGTCTAAACAAAAAGATACTATATTACAAAAACCAAGTCCTGGCTCAAAAATTGCTGGTTCGCACGTAGACACCTTTGCAGTAGTGGACTTTTAAAGATATGCAATGATATATGTATGGCTTTTTAGATTCTATTCTCTCCCTTTATGCTGAAAAAGTATTGCTAAATAAACATTTCTTCTTAGAACACAATGGCAATCACAGAGCTGCAGATGACAGAATGAATGAAATATTCCGAGAGAGTACATTTTAATATTAGAACAGACAAATGAAAGAAACCTAGATCTTTACATGGGTGGAACAGAAAATCAGCAGAGGCTTGTGACAAGGCCAAAGCACATATGCAAACAGCTTCTGCAAGCTCACAGCTATGTGAGTTTGCCTTGTTAACAAACAAGGTACAGTCTTATACCTTTCCTGTTACTTTTGTTTTAATCAGAATATGAAACATTAATTCTATCAGTCACCTGCTACTCTAGCTACAATATTTTAAAGCCCTTAAAATTGTTATGTGGAAAAAATACACCAAGCTCCTCCGATGGTTGGATGTATAACTACCTAGACTTTCTGAGAATCCTAGCCTCAGGTTAAAGCACAAAAAAACTCAGAAACCTGATCTCATTAAGCTAAAAATGGTAGTCAAACCCCTTAGTTCCATTAGTCCTAATGATTGTTCCATATGAGTCTCTTGTGGTATGAAAACTATTCTCCTGTTCATTGTAAGACAACTATTGTCCCTTGTCCTTTTGCCGTTTCAATAGCTAGCAAATGTTTGTTTGCTGAAAGCAGATATTATCTTGACATCTTACCTCTGAAAGTTGAAATCCTGAGCTGATAAATAAGATACAGCCTTTTGCTAGCCCTCTTTTCTTAACTGTTGCATTAGATGTGATTAAGACTGCAGTCTGTTGCTTTCTTACTTCTAATAGCTGGAGCTAATAGCAATTTCATGCCTTTAGTATTCTGACCAGAAGAGCATACCACTGACAGAAAAAATTCAAGAAAGTAAGGTGATTTCCCTCCGCCTGCTTAAGTAGAAGGATAAATGTTTTATTAGAGCTGAGAGCCCTGAAATTCTAACCTAGGAAACAAGATCTCCTGTTTTATCTTACTAATAATACTCAGACACCCCCTCCCCCCACCCCATAATTTCATACAATAGGCAAAAGTGAAAGGAAAGAACAGTGCATGGAGGAATTCAGTCTGAAGTCTGAAGATCAGGAGATCTGTCCTGCTCAAATAATTTTCACAGAAGGCACTAATTTTCATATTAGTTACTCTTAGGCCATTATAAAACTTCATGTTACCTTGTAGTAAATCTTATGTTGTTCATCTGAAAAAAAATAGAAAAGGGTCAAATTTAATTAAGGATACTTTTTACATCATATCCTTTTTCTTTCAGAAATTGATTATTCTTCTTAAAACTTTAGGTAGAAGAAGCATCATGGCTGTTTTTAGTGTTTGGCCTCTCATTCTAAATTATGAAGCCACGTGCAGTAAAATGTTCTCCTCTGCAGTGGGAAGTTGAAAGAATTATTTGATCTGGATCATATCAAACACACGGATTAAAACTCATTTAAAAACTCATGAAAACATTTAATAGTTTGTGTGTTTATATGCTAACATATTTTATTGGTCTGGGGTTTATTTGAATTATAAATCTACCCAATTTCCACACTTTAACCTGGTGAACTGAAGTGGGAACTGAAGTCTGGATCTCCAGAATGTTGCTGTGAACACGATCAGTTCAATGAATCCATTGCTATTTATATGTATAGGTGTTTGTATATGGCACACATGTATATGGCTTACATCATTATATACATATTAATCAGCCCTTTAACTCTAAAACTAGAACAATCTGGATTTTCTTGCAAATTGCTTACATACAAATCCCAGTAGACAAGCCCAACAGATTTCTTCATTATATTAAACAAATGGATATGTAAAACAATTAACTTCATGTAAAAACTTAATTAATTGCATTTTAGGATTCAAGCTTCCTGTTTCATAGCATATATTAAAATTCATCACACTGAGGATGACAAATAATCAGGAAAAATGAGAAAAACTCATCCACAGAAAGTAAAATTGAATCTCTTTCCAAGCTAACAATGCTGGATTTGTCAAGCAGCAATTCTTCAGCAAGAACTGTGTAAAAAACAATGTTCATATAATAAATAAACTACAAATTCTATCAAGAACAAAATTAAACCTACTGAAAGAAAACAACTGTAGCTTACTTCTTCACTAAACGTAAAATATATATAAAACATCATCTGTGTTTGCACATTGGCAATAAATTCCATTATGAAAAAAGGAACATTAAAATTTTTTTTCTTAGAGAGCAGGGACTGCTGAACGTTTTGCAAGAAGCAATTACCAGGAAGTCCCAAGGCACTTACCTGCTCTGCTCCCACATGCTCAGCGGACGGCAAGGGGTAGATTTTTATTTTTCAGACTTTCTCCAGCTTCAGTGGATCATTTAGCAGGCCCCGAACATCAGGGCACACCCAGCAGTTCAAAGAGAAAGTCAAAACGAGCTTCTTCATCACAGAGAGACTCTCTTACAAGTCCTGGCTACCAGGCTGAAGTGTCTCTCCGTGCCTCATTCATGACCAACCGAGAGCATAACTGTGAACTCTTAATTACTCTGCAGCTTGAGTTCAAGCAATGGTGAGCCGTTATTTAATGTCTTGTCAGCTTAAACTAATCTCAGATATGAAAAGGGAAAAGAGTGTTCTGCTGTTGGCACTAAGGTAATCAGACCATGAGGGCAGCTGCCGACTCGCTGACAGGAATCTGGTAAAGGCATGAATGACATAATCTCTGCATGATGGCACTTCAGCACAACCTTGATGTCTCCATGCCCAGGTGAACGGGCAAGAGCACAGACATCACAAATAGACTGGTAAAGCACCTCACCCTGTCACTCTTCTGTGGCATCACCTTGGTTTTCTTTCTAGGGTGTTTTGTTGCCGTTGCTCTTGTTTGGGATTTCTTTCCATTTTAGTGTACTGTAAAAATAGATTTGAAATCTAATTTCTCTTTTCTAATAATTCCTCCAGATAGTTATAGCTATGCTAATATATAATATTAATATAATATACTAAGGACATGGGGATAACATTTTGTTGAAACCAGAGCTAAGAACATTTTTTTTTTATCTTCATGAAAAAAAATCATTCTTTTCCCTAAAACATTCCTTAGGTCTTCGGTAGTTTCCTTCATATCTTTCTTTCCACACCATCTCTTCTTGTAAGACATACTGCAAGCAGACATGATGTCAATATACAGTCAACACGGGGAAGACATGGGAAGGTTATCTAGCTGCCCAACACAGAAGGCTAGCTATTAGCATAATGTATTAGACAAAGTAGATTTCTTTTCTAGTATGCAACTCTCGCTAGATTAGTCCTTAGTACTGGAAATATCCTGAGGAATTCACTGCTTCAATAACGTTCAAAAACTTCTAACCACCTTCTCTATAGTTTAGACTGTTGTCATCATATGTTTATTTTTACTAGCTTCGGGTTGCCAGTTTACAGGTCTGAGACGCAGGACAAATGTTTTTTCAAAGAGTAGATATTGACATTGTAGCACTGGAAAAACTCAAGATAAAACGTATAGAATTTAAGTGCAATTTTTCTCTCACTAATGGGAAAAGAATTTTAGAGTTTTGTTGTTTTTTTTTTTTAAACTGGACTTGGACAGAGCATGTGTAGCCCAGAAGCACAGGCAGAAAATTAGACCAGGCTGGCAGAAGAAAGAGTCACATTGCTGATGCTGAATGTTATGAGAATTACCTGTCAAGGATTGTCATAGGCTTTACTGAGCTGCACTTTTCAAAGTCAGGACTGAACATTACTGGAAGATGTGCTGCATTTCAAAGAAAATATTTCAGACATCTATGATCTAGCTCAGGTAACAGATTGGACAAGCTATTCCTAATGCTCTCTCCCAGCCCTGAAAGCTGTGAATAAGAGCTAAAGGGACTTACAGAGTGAGATAAAACCATCTCCGAGTGCATCTGGAATGCACAATCTTGATAGGCAAACAGAGGGAAAAAGTATTAAGGACTTCTCTGCTTTAAGATCAGTAAATATGATGTTGTTAGAGGCATGTTTGGTAGTTAAGAAATAGTTTTTGTTCATTATCCTTCTCCTAAGCCTTTTTCATTTTTTTGTTTCACTGTGATTTTTCCTGAAAACATTGACCAGAACATCAGAGATTGCCTAGCTATGGGAACCTGAGTGCCTTTCCAAAAAGATTACGAATTGGGATAGGTTAAAATATATAGGTGGAACAAGGATAATGTTTGCATAGAATTTATGGAGAATTCAACAAGTCTTTTAGACTTAAAACTCCCCATTAACAGTACATTACAAAACTGTTCTCACAGTAAATCTACACAGTTATCTAGTTTGATTACTTGTTTAATTGTGTTCCAAACTTTTAATACTGTTGGTCAGAAATAAAGAGATGGTAGCCATTTTAAAGTATAAACTGAACAGAAAGGAAAAATCTGCACCTTTATGAGTCAAAGGAATTAAATTTCTCCTACATTCTTTAACTTGTCTGTTAGTTGTTGCTCTGGAAATCTCATTATTCAGTTTGGAATCTATCACAAGTGACTACCATAAATGTTTTCAGCTAAAAATAGAAGATATAATGCCCTTCAATCATAACAAATTTCTTTGAGTAGAGCTTGCATCCTTCAACATTTCTGACACAAAACTCATTTTTTATTTTTCTGTAGCAACTTCATAATCTGAGGTACACATTATTGTTAAAAAATGTTTTCATTTTAAAACAAAATAGTCACTTCTAGGAAAACAACAAAACATTGTGCATTGCTGATTCAAGCGACATACCTAGGTGCACAAAGATATGTAATCGCAGTTACAGTGGCACGTCATATATTATTTAAGCTATAGTGACAACACACTGTAAAACTTTATTCTAAAATTACAAATATTCTATATATTCTTCATTACTTCATTACTTCTGTGCAAAAGTTTTATACATAAGTAATTTAAAGATACGATTTGCACTAATTATTTAGTTTATTTTATATTTTACATAGAGTAAATGTGCAAGGTCATTTCAAATTCTTCAGTCTTACCACAGATTTTAGTGGTGTTTCACACCGCTCACTAAAGCAATGCATTCCTTTTACTGTGGTTCAGAGTTTCAAACTATAAATATCACAGTAGCTGCAAAAAAATAGAATGATTATAGAGACCAATTTATACAAAAGACATTCTAAACAGTTCTGTACTACCACTATGTGAACTAAGCAGCAGCCAATCTTTTTCATATGCACAGCGGGTAGTTGAACAAAGAGAAAAAAAGGAATGAATTGGGTCAACAGCAGCAGGACTTGCAGTGGAAAGGGGAGCAGAGAATCTCCTATGTACATACATATATCCATTGCATGTTCCAGCTGTAACCAGCTTAAGTCAAGAATTACAGTATTAACGTTTTTTTAAAAAATTTTCTGGTGGTTTCCAAAATTGCTGTTCTTCCTAATTTCAGTTTATATTCAGGTTGCAGGTTACTGCAATAAAGGTGACTGAATTTTGCTTTAAGTTTACATTCATGCAAAACTAATCTTTACAGAATCATACATAGGATACCCCTATTACATCATAGGTATGAATGATATCTATGATATTAAAACAGATGCATGTTTGAGACCCAGTTAGCTTAGTCAGTATTTTAACTATGCTTAATATTTTCTCAGAACAAGAGAAAATAAAAAAGAGTTTCTGAGCACTAGAGTGAATCCTGAAATAGCTTTATGATGTAGGGTACTTTCAAATTTTAGGACTGTATTAATAGGGCTATATTAATACTAATATGACTATATTTATTTCTCTAGGGTACAGTGGAGGCTTATCCTTCACTTTACAATGCAGTTTATAATTCAGATTAAAACAAATTCCCTATCAATATATATTGCCAACAGCCAAATTCTCACAGTAAATAGTATTTAACTCTAAAAATAGTGCTAAAGACCCAGGATGACCTAGTGCAGATGTTTTATTCAGTATGCTTGAGTGGTATGGAACTCAGCCTTAATTGCAGAAGAACATAAAAAAAAATTCCTGCTGTAAGATATTTAACAGTAGGGTAAGAAAGATGAAATTGAGAAGAGAATTTTTACTTGATAATCGCCCATTTTTCTTGTAGTAAATAACTCATTCCTCATGTACTTTTCAGTAACGTTAACTGTTCTTCTAACCTTAGTCACGTTTCACTTTAGTGAATTATTATGTAAACTAAATTACTTTGTTATCCTGCTGGTATTTCAGGTGTGCATGATATAGTGTGTACTATTGTTTCTAAGGAGGTTGGGACCTAAATTTCTGTTTGCTTTCACAACAATCACCTGTAATCACAACTCTTGCTCTTCCCTAAATATTGCGCTTTCCTTTTTTTTTTTTTTTATTAAACATGGTTTGAAAACTAAAGAGAGTTTGAAAACATCTTTTGGAAGTGCCATGAATTTGATTAAATGTATTTGTGCATGAGATTTATATTGTGTGCGTGTGTCTCTGTGTGTGAATTCTCTGACTATTATACATGTTAACAACCATGCATGTTAAACTTAATTTGACATTTTATGACCCAGGCTTTTTTTAATTTAAATTTTTCATCCATAATTTTGACTATCTTGATTAATTTTTCATGACAGAAAAATACTAATTACCCTTTTTCCAAGCAACACTTTCTTCAAAATACTCTATAGTGGATGTACTAGGATTATTAGTTACTAGATTGTCAGTTGTTGATTAGATGTATTACATGTTGTATTTTTTGTCTTGGATGTTGGAGTCTGAAAAATAGTACAGACTTATTCACAATATGAAAGATGAAATTTTAGGTCTAACAGACAAGGAAATATTAGTGATATGACTGTAGAAACACAAAGTATATATGTGGAAAGTCATTGTTGAGAGAACGGTATGATTGTATGAGCCATGACAGGGAGAAATAACAATACAAAAGCTGATAAAACACAGGATTAAAGAGGATTTAGAAACTACCCACAGTTACAAGAGTCGCTGAAGACTTTAGCAGTGAGTATTCAATATTTGCATTCTGAGATGTCAGAAGAAGGGTATCTAGGGAGAAAAACGCAGAACAGGGAGAACAGTTGGTATGGTGAGTTTGGGCATACAAATGCAAAAGAATTAGAGGTATCAACTTTGCATAAATAGAAAAATAATTTTTAAATTTAGAAAAACAAACTTTTTGCAGGTTAGTGCAATAAAACTCTAAATATCTTTGGCAAAACTATGTTTCTAATGCAGAATAGTCTTTGCAAGTAGTTCTCATTTCTCTACAACATGCAAAATTTCATAACACTCAGTGTGGGATGTATAGTGACTTTTGCATTTCATATTTCGAAGGCAGATTCTGGATTAATCACTCTGTCAGATATATGCATTGATATTCTTGTTGCATACACCATGAGGATCACTACTTCTCAACAATTTGACTAGCCAGTTGAGTAAATACTTCTAGTACAGTCACCACCTAAAGGAGATGAGCACAGGCAGCTCACAGGATGAGCAAATAAGCAGAAGTATGACTAAGTGAGATTTAAGAGGATCTTATATGTCACGGAAGGGGAGTCCAAGATCTGCTGCTGTTTTTTGGCTCAAGGTGCATGTCCTTGCTGTTGCTAGGTGAGCGATTTTTATTCCCATTTTTTTCTTTTTTCTGCTCCCCTGTCTCATCATTCATCCTGTATAAATTCATAATTTATTCTGTCCAGCCACAGTTATAACAGACAGCTGATTTTCATTTTGTTACCTCTTCTATTTGTTGCACTCTTCAGAACTTCTCAAATTCTCAGGAGACTAGATAAACACTAGTTTAGGCTCAGAAAAGCCAATGCCATCTTTGTTCCCAGATCAGCGTTTCATCAGTTCTTTTCTCACCAAGTTTTTGCCGAAGTGGTCATTCTTCATGTGGATTCTGAAATTATCTACATAAACACGCCTCTCATCGATTCTGTAAAGTGTGTTTCTAAATAATGTACTGCAAAACGTCTAGTAATCTCCACCCATATGGTTTTGTCTAGAAAAAGCAAATATAGCACAAAAATTCCAGATGCAGAGAAATGTCAGCTGTAAACAGTAACAAAGGCGAAAGACATCTTAATAATACTGTTTCGGAAATAATCACTTAAAGATTTTTCCAGAGGAAACAATCTAACATTGTTCGGAAAAGAATGAAACCTCAGTATCAAACAGCTCACTAATTTTTTTAACTGTATCATTTTAGACCAATAAGACTCATTATTCTGTAACCCTTAGACACTTGCCTAGCCTGAGTGCTCAAGCCAGCTGAAATCTGTAATATCTTTCTCTTTGAAATCAACTACTTATTGCAACAACTGTCTTTAGAAAATGCATTAGGGAGTTCATTGCAGTCATCTGCTTTTCAAGTTGAATTCAATTTAGGCTTTCAGATGCAGGAAGTCTACTGATGACTTAGCAAGAAGCTGAGCACATTTGCAAAGCCAATCTCAAAAGCAACAAGTTAATACAAACATAAGCAAACTTATACACATATCTATGTTTAGATACATTTCTGCTTCTTTTGCAGGCAAACCTTTTCTAACTTGTTCAAAAAAGGGTTATATGAACACAGAGGAAAAGAGTTATTGTAAAAAATGAAGTAAATTAAAATCACATTTGACTACACATATGCAATGTAATAGCTGTATACTAAGAAACCTCCCTCAAATGAACAAATAGAAAAACAAATAAACAAAAAACAAACCCTCTGAAGACAGGAAAATCAGTCACACCTGGAATTTCTTCAATCTTATTCTGGTGACAGTTCTTGGGATAGCCAGTAGAAACCAGGTGGAGGAGCCAATGCATAGTATATTTCTATTAATTAGCATATGCAGGTTATGAAAGAGATAAAGCCCTGCTGAACATGACAGAGTTACACCATGCTAATATTTTCTGGTTGTAGAGTTCTACTAAATTGTTGTCCTTATGACTACCATTTTGGGTAATTAAAAACATGCAAGTGAATTGGAATGAGTTTTAAAATGATAAAGGCACAGATGTGCTTGGAAAACCAAAGGGCTCATTTACAGTCTGTCAGGTTCTGGGATTGCTGGCAGAGGGCAAGGATTTTAGGGTGTCTGGTTTTTTTTAATTGTGGGAAATGGCAGCTCAGCTGACCAATATGACTGTGAGTTTGTTGTTATCAAGTGGATTTGCAGCACAGCAAGAGAAATTGATACATAAATCAGCATAATCTGAAAATATTTTTCACAGTTAGAAAAGTTGAGGTCATTTGGTCATCCCAGCTAAACTATGTCCTTAGAGACATCATAAAGCAGCCATGGAAATTGTTATGTGAAAACCTGCATTGTTTCTCTGACAGTAGCATGCAGGCGACAAACACGGAATGGACAGGTGAGGAAAGGAGCTTTAACTCTTTAAAGTGCTCTGTCAGGCTCGTGGGCAGCTGAATGTTTGCATGTAGCTGTAAAAGCACGACTTTGGACAAAGTTTTCTGTACACGAACAGAGCAAGTTAGTCTGTTGCCTCCCCTACCTCCTCCCTTTACATCTTACTAACTTATCAATTCTTGTTTTTCACAGGACCTTTTGTATTAATTGATTCATCGATTCTCTTTTTAACTTTTTTGCTCTGTCTTTGACATCAGTTATTCAGGTGTCAAGACGTCAAATGCACCTTTGTGACTTCTGATAATTTTAACAAACAACTCTCTAACAAACCGATGTAAAATTCTTTCTACCTTCCTCTTTATATTAACTGACTAATTTGAGTCACATGACACCTATATAGCACCCCCAAAAAAATCTGTATAATATTTAATTAGAAAAAATATCTCATGAGTTGAACTGCTGTTAGGAAGTATTTGGAATTGCCATTTTATTTGATTCAATATGGTCAAACATTTTACTGAGCTAAGACATAAAAGGAATATGCTAAGAAAAGCATTTCTATATTAGCATGAGACAGCCAGCCACAGAAAAGAACATCATTCAGGGAGAAAAAATACTTTTATTTTTACATATGTAAGTGTCTCTGTTTTTTTCAAATATGACAGAACCGTTCAATAACAACAGGTCTTAATAAGTAATGATAATAACTGGTCCGTGCGGGAAAGGGTGGTGTTTGTGTCAATACTCACAAATCCGGAACAAGTTCCCTGCTTGGACACAGGTTTCCCATATGTCTTTAGTCAAGTCACACATGACAATATTTCATAAGTACCTGACCAACCTAAGCCTAGCAATCCATTTTAAAAAGTCATGCAGTTAATCAAATTGAACTTTCAGAGAGGAATAAGCTACTTTTTCAGAATGGTACTCTGTGGATTATGGAGTAGTTTTAGCTAAAATCCACATTACTAGCTGACTGACAAAAAAACTTCACAACCAACAACAATAAAATCCTAGGAGCTTAGAAGTCCTTCTGAAAACAAACTTTGGAATCCTAAGTCACATAACCCTGATTGATTATTTTCTTTAATCTAAATTTCTGAATCTCTGTTATCACCCTATTTACAGAGAGAGAAAAATACTCCCTAAATCTGTGGATTAGGATATATAGATTATATCATAAAGTTTGATGAGGAAGATTTCAAATCGATATATTTTCAGTGACTACGTGCCTTTCTTTTACCTCTGGCATAAAGCTACTCTTTGGCTAGCATTAAAAGAAAACTTCACCCATTTGCCATGGAAACATGTGGTCTGTAAGGACATCACTTCTTGAAAGTGCAACAAGTAATGCCTCAGCAAAGCTATGTCTCCTAAGGCCTCACACATTAAGAGTGATTTATCAATTTATTTGTAAGAATGTAGATTCAAATGAAATACAATTAACAAAATAACGGGTGATTATTCTGTTATTCCAGTGGAATGTTACAGAAGTGGAATCTATACTCGTATCTCAAACACTTTTCTTCCTGCTGAAGTCATGCTCCGGCAACCGCTTCTTAACCACCCCCTTGCAGTATTCTCCTCTACAGCCTGCTGTTCACGTGTGGTATTTTGAAAGGACTTTGCACAGAGTGGCACACCTGTATTGTGTCCTCTCCCTGGTTTCGTAAATGTGTTGCAGTTCAAATAAACTAACCAGAAAACTCAGTGACTCATAGCTCTTGGTGTAATTTACAGCTTTTTAATAAGAACACTGCTTTTACTGTAATTTATAGTTTCCACTGGAAATCAAGCCTTTTCCTCTAAGCTGTAACTTCCTCCACAGTGTATTTACACATTTTTTTCCATGTTTTAATCTCAGGTTATATTCCTGAGATGTGAGTTTTTAAATATATTGCCAATGCCAGGTAACAGGATATTAGTGAGCCAGAGAGTTCTTTGTATTAATGAGATATTGTACATGATATCTGGCAAAAGGTAGATATCACACCTGTAGCTACCATATCTGATTTCTTGTATACTATTTAACACAAAAATATAAATGTTAAAGAAGAATGTACTAGCAGGTCCACAGAGGGTTAAAGTCAACATTAGAGCAGGGAAAGAAAAGGCAAGTCCGATTTCACTTAAAAATTCAATTGCATGGGATTGAGTAGTTTTAGACAGTACATATGACTTGAGAAGTAGTGTGCGGAATCATAGAATCATAGAATCCTTGAGGCTGGAAAAGACCTCTAAGATCACCATGCACAATCATCAGCTCAACTCCACCATGCCTGCTAAACCATATCCCAAAGTGCCACATCTACTCACTTTTTAAACACCTCCAAAGATGGGTACTCAACCACCTCCCTCGGCAGCCTATTCCAATGCCTGATCACTCTTTCAGTAAAGACATTTTTCCTAACATCCAATCTAAACCTCCCCTGACACAACTTGAGGCCATTGCCTCTTGTCCTATTGCTAGATACCTGCGAGAAGAGACCAACATCCACCTCACTACAACCTCCTTTCAGGTAGTTGTAGAGAGCAATAAGGTCTCCCCTCAGCCTCCTCTTCTCCAAACTCAACAATCCCAGATCCCTCAGCTACTCCTCCTAAGACATGTTCTCTAACCTCTTCACCAGCTTTAGTGTAGGTCTGGGGAGGAGTTTTCTACAGCAAACACATATGAGCTTTCTTGCTTCAAGTAGTATGTGTTTCCATATCTTAAAGGGAAACAAAAGAAAAGCAAAAAAAAAGGGAAATAGTGCTTCTTATCAATGTGTAACTGGTAACATACTGAAAATGAGCTTCATTTGCCTTCACAGCAGAGGAATGTAGCGAATATGCTGTGTTTTTCTGGACTTAGCTATGACTCTCTGGGTGTGACTGTTATGATCAGTATTCTGGAGATTTTATCCCCAGCCTTGGTTTTGTCCATATTTATTTTATTACTTAAGGGTGTCTATGTGTCTAAGTGACAGCTCTATTTTTTTCATATTTTGACCACTGAGTAGTGCCCTTCCATTGTTTCTCCACTTTTCCACACATATGCAGTGGCAGGGAGATAACAAGAAGCTTTTCCACTCTTTGCCTGATTATTATCAGGAATTGCCAAAAAAATGCGTATTACTAAGTGCTCCATTCTACACAGTTTATTTTCTGTGTTTCTCAAGTTCTTGTCTCTTAATATATCCTTTTTCTTGCTGTGGCCTACTGTTAAATATTCATAATGGAATTTAATTTCTTCTAGTACTTATTGCCAAGTTTCATGGTTTTAAGCATTTCAAATTCAGTTTTGGTTTTGTTATTGGTTTTATCTTTCTGCCAAGCATCTTCTTTAAACATTACTTTTTCCCACTAGGTCCATGAGGTATGCTACTAGCACATGTTGCACATCCTAGCAGAGAAAGGTGTTCTAGAGAGAGCTAGGCTTTCCTTTTATTCTGTCTGCTGTATGTACAGGTCAGTTCTGCATTTGTTACTTGTGAGATATCAGTATAAATATCAATCAATATAATGCATTTCTCTTTACCATTGTAGGTCTCATTACTACTCTTTACTCTCTTGCAAGTAAGAACACTGGATCAGAACTGCTGAACTGATGTTTAAAAAGAATTCACTTTTGGCACTTAGAGTCATAGAACCATGGAATCGCAGAATCATGGAATAGATTGAAGCGATGTTTAGAGGTCACCTAGGCCAACCAACTTGCAATGAGCTGGGACACCTTCAACAAGATCAGGTTGCTCAGAGCCCCCTCCAACCTGACTTTGAATGTTTCCAGGGATGGGGCATCTACCACCTCTCTGGGCAACCTATGCCAGTGTTTCACCACTCTCATCATAAAAACCGTCTTCCTTGTATCCTGACTAAATCTACTCTCTTTTAACTTAACATCATTACCACTTGCCAAATTGCAACAGGCCCTACTAAAAAGTCTGTCCCCATGCTTCCTGTAGGCCCCTTCAGGTAGAGGAAGGCTGCAATATTGTCTCCCTGGAGCCTTGTCTTCAGGCTGAACAGCCCCAGCTCTCTCAGGCTTTCCTCATAGGAGAGGGGTTCCAGTCCTCGGATCATTTTTGTGGCCTCCTGTGGCCCCAGTTGAAAAGGTTGATGTCGCACCTATGCTGAGGGCTCCAGAGCTGGATAAAGGACTCCAGGTTAGGTCTCACCAGAGCGGACTGGCAGAATCCCCTTCCTCCAGGGGGATGTCATGCGTTTCATCCACCAGTAGCCACAGGTACCCATCCATGTCCAGCTTTTCATCCACCTATACCCCCAAGGCCTTCTCAGCAGGACTGCTCTCAATTGCTTAATCCCTCAGCCTGTACTGAGACTGGGGGTTGCCCCGGCTCAGGTGTAGGAATCTGTACTTGGCCTTGTTGAACCTCACGAGATTCACACAGGCCCACTTCTCAAGCTTGTCCAGGTCCCTCTGGATGGCATCCCATCCTTCTGGTGTGTTAACTACACTGTTCATCTTGGTGTCATCTGCCAACCTGCTATGGGTGCACTTGATCCCACTGTCTGTGTCATTGATAAAAGTATTAAACAGTACCAGTTCCAATACAGATCACTGAGGATCACCACTCTTCGCTGATTTCCGTCCAGACATTGAGCCATTGACAGCTATGTTCACAGAATCACAGAATCACAATCACAGAATCACAGAATCACAGAATGTTCGGGGTTGGAAGGGACCTCTGTGGGTCATCTAGTCCAACCCACCTGCCAAAGCAGGGTCACCTACAGCAGGCTGCACAGGACCTTGTCCAGGAGTGTCTTGAATATCTCTAGAGAAGGAGACTCTACCACCTCCCTGGGCAGCCTGTTCCAGTGCTCCGTCACCCTCAGAGGGAAGAAATTCTTCCTCATGTTCAGATGGAACTTCCTGTGCCTCAACTTGTGCCCATTGCTCCTTGTCCTGTCGCTGGGCACCACTGAAAAGAGTCTGGCCCCATCCTCCTGACACCCACCCTTCAGATATTTATAAGCATCTATTAGATCCCCTCGCAGCCTTCTCTTATTCAGGCTGGACAAGCACAGCTCCCTCAGCCTCTACTCATAGGACAGATGCTCCTATCCCCTCATCATCCTCGTAGCCCTCCGCTGAACTCTCTCCAGTAGCTCCTCATCTTTCTTGAAGTGGAGAGCCCAGAACTGGACACAGTACTCCAGATGGGGCCTCACTAGGGCAGAGTAGAGGGGAAGGAGAACCTCCCTTGGCCTGCTGGCCACACTCCTCTTGATGAACCCCAGGATCCCATTGGACTTCTTGGCAACAAGGGCACACTGCTGGCTCATGGTCAACCTGTGATTCAGCAGCACACCCAAGTCCTTCTCAGCAGAGCTGCTCTGCAGCAGGTCCGCCCCAAGCCTGTACTGGTGCATGGGTTTGTTCCTCCCTAGGTGCAGGACCCTGCACTTGCCCTTGTTGAACTTCATCAGGTTCCTCTGCGCCCATCTCTCCAGTCTGTCCAGTTCTCGCTGAATGGCAGCACAGCCTGCTAGTGTATCCACCACTCCTCTCAGTTTTGTGTTGTCAGTAAACTTGCTGAGGGTACACTCTAACTCTTCATCCAGGTCATTGATGAAGAAGTTGAACAAGACTGGGCCCAGTACTGACCCCTGGGGAACACCACTAGTTACCAGCCTCCAACTGGACTCAGTGCAGCTGATGACAACCCTCTGAGTTCTGCCATTCAGCCAGTTCTCAATCCACCTCACTGACCACTCATCCAGCCCACACTTCCTGAGCTTCCCTAGGAGGATGTTATGGGAGACAGTGTTGAAATCCTTGCTGAAGTCTAGGTAGACAACATCCACCACTCTCCCTTCGTCTACCCAGCCAGTCATGCCATCGTAGAAAGTTATCAGATTGGTCAAGCATGATTTCCCCTTGGTGAATCCATGCTGACTACTCCTGATAACCTTCTTTTCCTCCACTTACTTGATGATGACCTCC
>Ga0065711_1009180_pt1 | contig 26168 bp, 18 predicted proteins | sample Hoacrofraction12_FD_59098 | JGI IMG/M metagenome (GOLD analysis project Ga0065711, IMG submission 59098) | Hoatzin crop microbial communities from Cojedes, Venezuela - Epithelial fraction 12 v2 (version 2) | ecosystem: Host-associated > Birds > Digestive system > Esophagus > Crop | place... | reverse complement strand
TCACCCAGAGCAGGCTGCACAGGACCTTGTCCAGGCGGGTCTTGAATATCTCCAGAGAAGGAGACTCCACAACCTCCCCGGGCAGCCTGTAATGCAGCACCAGCCCCCCTGCCTCACCACTGCTCCCCAAAAACACTTCCAAAGCAAGAACTGAAGAGCTTGGTATCACTAAACGGTCACATCCGTGTCAATTCTTCGTGCTACAGATGAAACTCCTCATGTGCAGGAACAATCTGCATCCCAGCCAACAGCACACAGATCAATACAAGATGCATAGAACAGCCATATTTACATGAACAGGTGAAGAACTACGTACTGCACGTATGATCTCCACATCCTACTGATTTCAGTAGGGACTTGTGAGAAGTAGGAGCACACGGTGTGGTGCATTAACAGCTCAAAGATGCAGGCTGGCTAATATACAGCAGGCAACAAAGCTCGAACGCTGTTGCTGTTCTTGCTCCTTCAATAAAATGTTTTTGACTCTGTGGCAAAAATGAGTCTAAGCTTACGCTCCTGATACCTCAACATCTCCTTTGTACACAGTGTCAGCCCGGATGTTTGTGGTCAAAGGAAACTTGGTGGCTGGAGGTGATTTCCCTGCCACAACATGGCAAACAAACTTCCCAGTGCATGATGCAGGAACGCTCCTCACCGGGGAGGAGACCTCGCGCCCTCAGAAGGATGGAATGGGAGCGCGGTGACCAGTACGATCCTACAGAACCAACGCGTCCTCGAGAGACCCGCTGACAAACCACAACAGTCTGAGCTCCCTCACAAAACCTCCTGCTAATTTTTGGTTCCACTACTTTGAACGTGGCGAGCAGAGGGAATAATTCTTCCTTCCTGCTGCATGTCCGCTCACTCAAGGCAGATGCTCCCAATTCACATTTAAGAGCGTACTCGGAAGGGTGTAAACTCTAAATCACCACTGAGAATGGCTTTCTTGCTCTAAAAAGACCTGAATAGCAGAATTCTGTGTCCATGCTTTACTGTCTGCCCAAAGAAAGTTAGGGCAATAGGCTATGCTATGGTTCACAGTCAAGTCGTAATATTTATCTGCATTCACCTGTTTGTAGCAGGTCTTAATAAGCATAAAAACAAATCCTCTGTCCATGATAGACAACAGGTCATTGAGGAAAAACGCAAGACTGGTGTTGAGCCTCTCAACCATTTCTGTATCCTAGAGAGAAGGAAGAAAAAAAAAGGGGGAGGAAAGAAAATGAAGAAGAGCACGCTGTATGTTTTCAAACAACAATTTCTGGTCGAGGCACCAGCAAACAACCTGCAGGAGGTCTGGTGCCTGAGCTCTGACCGGGGTTCAGTTTAATTGTTTGCCATTACCTTCTGGAACCGAGAGACTATATCACCGGCAATTGTGCTGACCAAAGCAGTTACATCATCCATGAAACGCTCAGGAAAACGATTCTTTCTTGGCGCATCCAGTTTGTCAGCAAAATACAAATGATGCACCATGCTCTTCACCTATAGGAATATAAATTACAACAAAGACACTCGCAGTTGTTGCCATGGGTGTTTTAAACTACAAACTGTGAGACAATAAGCAAGGTGTTTGCAGTTTGCTCACCATCAGCTCGAAGAAGAACCAGGCCTGCTGCAGCGCTGCCTCCCGCACGCTCCCGCTGCACACAACCCACTGTAAGGCCAGCTCCTCGTGAAAAAGCTACACAGATTCAAACCCAGCGTTAGTCCGAGCCTCGAGAGCAGCTCACAAAACAGTCCGCATGAGAAATGGTAGCACGGTCCATGGAAAGTATGGCAAACAATGAGGTTAAGCAAAATAAATAACTGGGAACACGACAGCGGTGGTGGCACCCCTTAAAGAAATCCCCGACTAACAATGAAGGATGATGTGATGATACGTGATGTGAGAAACGTGTCACAGCATCTTGCTCCAAATTGGAATTTCAAGTGTCAAAAGAATTTTCCACCCACCCCAAAATAAAAAAAAAAGTTTGGTGCTCAAATTAGTTTAGTTTAAAAGTCTACCTTTCTGCCTGGTCTGATTTTTGCAAGAAAAAGGAGTAAAAAGTGGACATATAAAGCGTTTTGTACAAAGATGTGTATTTACTGTGAGAGAGGACTTAAAAAGAAAGAAACGTGGGGCTAATAAAGAGCTTTTTGGTTCCTTTCCTCAGGAGGACCGACCCACAGACGGGACACTGTCAGTGACCACATTTTCATCACACCAGAAGTCAGGCATTTTGCATTTCTGACATTGCTCAGCAGGATCTCGACTCCTCTAAGGGAGTGCACTTCCAAAGTAAGTCCCGCTCACCTCCTGGAGTCACTTTGGACTAACACCTACACAACCGAGTTCAGCACGCATCTGCAATGCTAGCCAGCTAACACATTATCATTTTGCACACAAGAATCGATCATTTACATGTCTAGACAGGGCTATCCATATTTTTTGAAAGCCAGTAATAAGCTGGCTCCAAACAGTATGGACATTAAATCAGACAAGGTACTCCTGATCATTTTATTCTCCCCAATTCAACTCTGTCAGAATACTTCATATTCACCACAGCCTGGATATTCAGAGGTGTTAAGCAACAGCAGTTCCTAATAACCTCGGAAAAAAAAAATCAGGCTATAAATAAAAGAATAGGTTGTATCGTGTTTTCAGAATGACTTGACCTCCCTGCCCCACCATATCAATTGTCTTCACTGAAATCTACCTTTTTAGTTGGTAATCGTCCTGTTAATGTTTGTAAGAAACTTGACGTCTCAGTGTGCGAAGACATACGATTACAACTTCGATCCGTAGCCTACGGAGTGGAGATGAATGAATGATGACAGGACATTAAAGTTTGCTGTGGATGGGTTTTGCAGCTCAAGGACAATGTACGTTTACAAAAATACTGTTCCAACGGTAGGCTTTTACTGTTTTTACACCTTTTTATGCATTCTCAAACTCTTATTCATTTACAGATTTGGTTTAAACAAAATGACAGTACTTTTTCTTGTTTTCAGACATACAGGCTATTTCAGTAACGGCATGTTTTTACNCACAAAAACACTTAATGCTGCAAAGCATGAAACTTTTTCATCGTTGTATTNTACCAACATGCACATGTCCAGGAAGTCANCCTTGTAACTTCAGCCCATACCTCTCAATCTACCAGAGACCAAGCACGAGGGGCTGAACCCCACAGCGACGGCGCTGCTGACTGGCACCGGGAGCGAGAAAACCACTGAAGTTCTGTTTCTGATGGAAATCATTGGCCATGAGTGCGAGTGAACTCCAACTAAATATTTCTGGAAGACTGATAAACTCAAAAGGAGGTGCAGTTGAGAGGTACGTTCAAGGCAATCATGCAGTGGAAAGCAGCAGGCAACAGGGGCTAAATAAATTCAGTCTTTCCAACTGGAGCTGCTGTAAAGTTTTCATACTTTGCAACACAGAACAGATACAATTGGCCCTAGCGAGTCACTCAAATTCACATGTTTTAAGAGAGAATTTTACATGTGGTAATCAATTTTGGTTTAACAATATTCCACTCAAGCAGTCATGAAGGATTACTTGACGATGAATACTAAATGCTTGATGAAAATGGCAAAATGGTTCACAACATCAAAAGAAATGGCAAACAGGGACAAAACTATGAAGCTGTGATTAATGTTCCCCCTTAGAAACGTGCTCCACCTGAAGCTGAAACTAGCATGAGAGAGAGAAAGAGAGAGAAAAGCAAAGAAAAGGAAAGCAGTCACAGCGTTTACATTTCACAGACCAGCAACCACCGAAATGAAAGAAGGGGACACGTTCACACATTTTGAGGTTTCTCATGCAGTGTGGTGAGGTGGGGGGGTGAGAAGATGCTAATTCATAAAATAAAACTCACAAAGTTTTCAAGGAATAAATAAATAATAATAAAAAAAAAACCACCAAACCACCAAAATTGGAGTATGCACTGAAAGGAAGATATTCTACAGGGAAACGTCAGGGAAAACAAAGCCAGAAAAACCTCTACCGAAGACACCACCTGTGTTGACTCTGCACTTGGGCTGGGGTTGGATCCCCATGGGGCTGCTTTTGGACCACCAGTGTTTACCCAGGAATTGGAGCGGTCTAAACCCTGGGCATGTAATAGAAAGCAGTTGGGAAAGGAAAGAAATATTACATGTTGCATGCCATACAGTAGTCAAAGTTTAGTCCTTAAAAGCAATCAAACTGGGTTCACTGCAAACACATCACCAGTTAGCACTGTTCAAGCAGCCTGAACTCGCAGGTGTCAATGTCCAGAGGATCATTCCATATCTCCTCGCACACACACACCACGTTAATACCGCCAACAGCTCTGGGCCAACCTGTCCCGTCTGTAACGCCTGACATTCAAAAGCCATCCTCCTCCTGAAAAATCCCACTCCTCCCATGATGGGTTTAAGCCCGTTCATNTCAGTAGCTGGAGCCAGCTCAGATTTACAGTGTGACAGGNGAAAACCAGTGCACAGATGTGGAGGCCACAAAGGATGCTCTCAGAGGCTTCCAGCACTTCTAGGGTAGACTGCTTGTTAGCCCACAGTCTATAAGCTCTACAACTCTTTCAGAAATGCTGAGCAGCTTTGAAAACACTGATTGTCAGCTCTCACAGGGTTTCCTACTCATGGAACAAAAACCCAGTGCCGCTGGCAGAGTAAAGCTGCGAACAGGATTTCACATGGACATTTGGGTATTTTCTCTGGGCAGCGTGGCAAAGGGAGGAAAGAGCACATACCTTTTCTGGAACCAATCTGCCATGCCAAACAAAATATTTAAAAAATCATCCTGCTTTTTAAAAGCTCAATCTAGTTTGTACTCCAAATTCTACTCCTGCAACGGATCATATGGGCAAAACTACTGTGGATCCCTCCTCTCTCTACTCCCTTCTCCTCTCAAGACACTCAGAAAGAAGAAAAGGAAAAATTTAAACTTCTGTTTGGCACCCAGGCTGCTCCCAAGTCAGGAACATTCAGTGGGATGCACTGGACTTTCCCAGGTGGGTCCCAGGAACGAGGTCTAATGGAGGCACATGGGTTTGGACCCTCACCTGAGCGACAGCGTCCATCCTAGTTTCTGTGCCAGCTTAGGGCTTTTTCCCAATACATGAAGCAAAGGTGCAGCCCGGTTCATCACAGAGATTATCATCAGCCCACCAAGCCCAACCATCTATTTTTCTCAGCAAAGAAAAATCCACCTCAAGGTTGAACCCAGCATGAGAGCTGTAACCTGGGATTCAAACCATTAATCCACCGAGCTATCCTCTATGCAGAGGACAGCAATGCTGTAATTTTGCTTAAGACATCCAATAAAAATATACTGAACACACATAAGGAGAGTGTTTTAATCTCAATTACTTTTTGGAAGAAATAAATCAAAGCTCTCTGCCCTGCTGAGATCCATAAACATGCTTTATCTTGCTCACAGTGAATTAAAGTCGAAAGGACTTTGCAGAATGCTGAACTAAGCTCATGCTTTGTAAAACCAGGTCTAATTTTGAAAATGCCTTTATCACACTCGCATTTCTGCTCACAAGCTTTCTAATCATGTCACTCTGCTAAACACATACTGTGCCGGCAGAAGCAGAAGTCATTTTCTAAAAATCTGAAAAGATAAAGATTCTTCCCTCGCTGGAAAATAAATGAGCACATGAGCTGCTTCTTGCTTGGCAGAGTCACTCGGAAGTTCACAAAACTGCTATGAAATGCTTTTCTGCCTCTGGGATCCATGCAGGAACTTAACACTCGTTGGTGAAAACCCACTGTCAGAGCAATGAAACTCCACAATCTTTTCTGTTGCTTCCCAGCACATCTCCACATTTCAGGAACACTTACAGCGTGCGTAAAATCTCATCATAGGTCTTTTTATACACTTAATAAATTTGCTTTAGCAGGGAATAAAATTTACGTGGCCTCGATTCACAAATGAAGGCAAAATAAGTGCAGACTAAAACCTCCTCTCTTACGCAAACACACAGAAATCTTCCAAATCCTGTAAAAGGGATGACTATGGGAATTTTCAGAATTAAGAAGCTGATATAGGGGAGACTTCAAGCATATTTACCAATCCTATCAAATATCTTACATTACAATAAAAAAACTATACAAGACAGGACTCCCATCAAACAACAAAACACAATTTGATTTTTTTAAAGCAGAAAGCCTCCCATAATAGATTCCAATTCGAAGAGCAGGTTCCCTATCTGCGTATACGTGCTTAAGCCATCACTTGGAGAAACAGAATAGGAATTTTTGCACCCTTTTATCCATTTCAGCATCTCAAGAAGTGTCTTATTTTTGTCTGTTGATATTAACAAGCAGAAATAACTATATTCAACCGAAATTCTGTATAGTCAGACTGAGCTTAATTTCTGATGCTCAGACTACCCTAAAGGAAACTTCTCCCTTAACAAGTATTCACAGAATCGTTTTTTCTTTAATGCCTGGAGTACATCTCTAGAAGAAAAATCTTACTTCATTCTGTATTGCGGCATTATTCACAAAGCCAGCACGTGTTAAATAAAATTCTGATAGCCTGTGTAAATTCCATATGCACATTACTGCCTATGGCATTAAACAAAAGGTCGGGGTTGTTTAATGAGCAAGACACTGAAGTGGTCTTTAAAATATTTTAATACTTCTACACTTCTTCAGCCTCTTATTTGGTCAGCAATTCATGTTGTTATTCATTTTAAATTGGTAACATCTTTCTGAAACTACGTTTTTCTTGCTCTTGTAAAACCCAGGACCAGCCAGTGTCAAGCCTGTCTGGTCAGGCTGGTGGCTTTACAAAAAAACTCGTTCCCTGATCTTCCAAAGGACTGAACGTAAGAGCTCTCTGAAAGGGCTCAGGAATTCATCTGTGCTGAAGAGTGCAGGGTCACAGCTGGGAAAGTGTCCCATCTTGGTGTTAGTTATCACAGTTTGAAGACTGAAATGGAGAACCCCAGACAAGCTGAGGCACCCCCCTCAGGGAAGGCAATGACCAGCACAGCAGATTTGCCCTGGCTCATCCCACCTGTTCTAGGCACAAACCTGCAGTGCTCCAGCTGGGACGGCAGCAGCCCTACGTACCTGGAAGCCACCAGAGAGGGACAGGCCCTTCTGCAGGAGGTGCACACACGGAGCCCCTAAGAGCCAAAGCAAGACCACGCCAGATGCTCTGCACTGATGTGCCCGCACTGGGAAGTCACTTTTGGGCATGGGGGGTCAGTGTGGGTGCAGAGTTAGCCCTGCAGAAATTCACACTGCAGCTCAGCTGGCCAGACCACGGCTCAATCACCGTCCAAAATCCTCTCTGGCCCACGCAGGGGCGAGGAATATTCCTGCTGCGTGCAAGATACCTGCTCTGGACGTAAGTAGTAGAGAAAGCATCTGAGCAGCCGTTAGTGATGAATGCAGAGAAGAGAGCGCTTTGATTTGGGAGATAAGAGAAGGAGCACGGGGTGGCAAGGTAGGGGATGTAAGGTTTGGGGAGACATAACAGAGCTGGTCAGAGGACACGGCTGCTGGCCATGTGAAAAGCGAGTTAGTAAAACCATTCTTGTCCTACTAGTCTTGGGGAGACAAATCCAGAAGGGCTCTTGCCCCTAGCCACCACACTTGTGGAAGTAACACTGCCAGGATGGTTTCCAACAAGTCAGAGAGATCAGCAACTATTTTCAAGGAGTGGAGTTTCAGTAGCGTTATTTGCAACTGCCGGAAAAAAGTCTGAGAAGGGGCCATTAGTAAGGACATCTTATCATAGGAAAAAAAAAAAAAATCACAAAAACTTCCCTGTTATTTCTTTAAAGATTAAATAAAAGATGCTGAAGTTCCTGTAAGACCCTCAGCAGTGCACACGTACCTTGCTGCCAATGATCGAGCGAACTTCATCATCCGGCGAGGTGGGCGTCCCAGATATGTCTGGGTTGCTGTTGCTGAGGCTCCTTGAGCGGTTCAGGTTAAGGCTCGCCGGTCGGACAGCAGATCGAGCCATGGTGGCATAATGCACCGATCCCCCCAAGCCACCGGGACCTGCGGTGGTGCATGGAAGAACGTCCTGTTAGACCATCAACCAGAGCCACGACCTCACGCTGGCCACGCCGGCCTGGTGCAGCAAACCCTCCGTACAACCAGTGGGTCTGGCTCGTGATGAAATCTTCCCTGTGCCTTCCCCTGCCTGGTTCTCCACGGCAAGCAGCAGGGAGAAAGGGATGGGATTAGAAAGCTATTTTATCCACTGATCTGTGGGAAGCAGGAGCTCCCCGTGGATTTAGGCAGCCGGCAGGAGGTATGTCTTTAGCTAAGGGGATACTTTCCAGACCTCAGGCTGGAAAACCAGACCTCAGGCTGGAAAACTGCCGAGGAACTGGGCACAGTTTTAAGTACACAACCTTCCCAACACCTCTCAGAGGTTTTCCACTGCATGCAAGAACCAAGTGCTGTGCACAACAGTCCTCCCAAAGCCTGGGTTTCTGTGGCTGTCATTCACACTGACTCTTCCACCGTGCAGATATATCCCTTGTTCTTAGCAGAGGTGGAATTAACTTATCTCCCTCCCGTACCCAGACGTGTGTTTTCAAGTATTTCGCAGTCCTTTGCCAGTGTTTCAGCTTTTGCTGGAACTGGATAAAAGTACAAAAGTACTAGGGAAGGAGACTGGGAAACGTGACAGGCCAAGAATGCACCACATCTGTCTAACCTGCTACAGAAAACAAAACTAAAAAACCAGTATTTTGCCATAATTTAGTCTCATGGTCTTTCAGTGGTGACACTGTTTTTTAAGATCATCAAATAGTTAAAACTCTGTCACGACTAACTGTAATTAAGTTCATCTAGTAAATGGGTACACTGGATCATAGAAAAAGTTAATAACAGGGCTTGGCAGGGAACCAGCCACGCAGCTGGAGCTCGCCAGCACCCGCCAGCAAGCAATTTCTGCTTGCTTTTAACAAACTGTGACTCGAAATAAAATGAAAAAAGAGCTACCTGGTGATGGCGAGTTGGGATAGGTATTTGGTAGGCGAAAAACGTAATAAATATAGGAAGCAAGAAGGCTGTTTCTGCCATGCTGGTCCTGGTTGCCATCCAAGTTCTTGTGAAGTCTGTTTATGATTGATGCCATCGCTTCAAAAGATGCTTGGCCCAGGTTAACTGGAAGAGGTGAGGAGTTTGTTTTAGACTGCAGCAGTACCCACGAGCAAATCCTAAACCCGCATTCATCCACCTTCTCAAGGACACATGACGAAGCTTGTTAAGAGTATAGCAAGCATTTCTCATGAAAAACCGAACCTGGTATTTGAAGTAGGCCTAATGAACAGCTTGACAGGAAGACAGGTGTTGCAGTGATAAGCTTCCACTTTTATTAATAACAAATTTAATGAATTTAGCCCTGATTTCTGGAATCAGCCCAATTTGGTCATCAACTGCAATGGTAACAAGATCAAGTCCTTGCCTAATTGACAAATAATATCCTTTGGATATTTACCATACTTTTCTCAGTGAATTATTACCTCCATTTAAGCCTTAGACAAAATATAAACTGTATCAGAAAGAACAATTCCACTCTGTTTTGGAAAAAAGTCTCTTCTAACAATGAGCACAGAAATCTACACATGGACCCAGGTAGACAGTCTAAGCAAATTAGGGATGAAGCAGACAGCTGCTGGAGACTGTAAATCTTATTTTTTTAAAAACTAGACACTCATGTCCTCAATGCTCCACACAGACAAACTAAACGAATACAGAATGCTTAAAGAGTTACAGAGCTTTAAAATATAAATAAAAATTCACGCAAATTATTTCCCCCAGAAGATAACCTTTCTAAAATAAACGATTGCTACTTTTAAAGAAGTCTTAGATACCTATATTCCATCGTGTCCAAACTCAAGTTTCCTATGAAAAAATCCAACTGCTATTTTAAACACTAAGGATCAAATCCTGACTTCCACTGGAGATTATTTGTACTGCCAGAGCACAGCCCCTAACAGGAGGGATTGTTGGTGCTGACAGTATCAGATCCACAACAGCTACAGCAACATCAAGCATTTGCATGTTCTTACCTTACCTACTTCAAGATTTTCCAAGGTGACTAGTAAGGTTAAAATTCTTAGTTTCTGAATGGTGGTATAGAGAGACCTTAACAGGCTCCAGCGCTAAGAAAATGCTGAGCATCCAACTCGTGAAAGTCAGGCCCCTTTCTGGTGTCTCCACTCAGACACCAAATTACTAGTCACTCTTGAAAACCTTTGTATTAAATACTGCTCCTGTGTATATCACCACAGATCTGGATGCCAGCACGTTTTATTTTGAAGATACATGGTATATTAGTGGCCCTAAAATACAGCATAAAAATGGACTTTTTTATTTCTACATAAATATGATAAAATTGGAAGTGTCAAACTTTCAGCTATGTAATTCTCTATAAAACTTAAATAGAATACCTATTTGGCCTGCAATGACAGGAGGTCTTACTACCAGAAGAATCAGTTTGTCAAGCAGGAGATGAAGAAATCGCACTACCGGCTCCAGTTGAGAGGAATTTAAAGCTGAAATGCTGCTCTTCAGTTCATTTTCCAAGTTGTTTTCCATAATTCTCATGTCTCCTATTCGCACAGGGAACATGTGCTCATCCAGAGCATGGACAAGCGCAAAGAACTTGTCAAGATAAGGGTCCTACACACAAGCAGAAAAACCAATAATCAGCAAGAAGCTCCAAAAGCAACTCCACTTTCTATGGATTTGTGCCTCATGGATGGATTCTCTCCCTCATTCTGCTGTCTGACCATTTAATCTCACAAAATCAGCAGAACCTCAACATCTTGGAGAGCTCTGCCCATGTGTCTAATTCAACTGCAATCAGCCAATGTTCAGCAGCTATCAGGGCAAAACCAGAGGACCCACAGACCGTGTATTCTTAGTAAAACAGACAAAAATGCACTAAAATCACGTTACTATTTACAGCACAACTAAAATACACAAACAAACATCTAAGTGACATACTGGGAATTAATAAAACACAAGCTGAAATGATTAGTCAAAATGATCGCCATCTTTTCAGATCAAAGACAGACAGACGAAAAATACACAGAGAAACAGAAGAGGCAGAGGGGAAAAGGAACAACAAGAAAACATCATATGCCTGGACTGTATATTGTATTAAACACAACAGTCTGAGGTCTGAAAACACTGTTGGCCATTCACCCCCTGTGAATAAAGGCCAAACTGCTCATATTTTAAGCGGAACTTCTAAAATATACTCACAGCAGAATGTGGAATAACAGGTCTGCTGGCTCAGAACTGAAAATGAGATCGCAATTTCACTACAAGCAACTATTATACTCATCACAGCATTAACTTTGACAGCATTTCAACTGTCAAAAGACTATCAAACTCCTTTTATTATGATGACTTCTCTTAGCATTTACCTGAGTATGGAGGGATGATACCGCAACGACCTCTACGTTGAAAACCCCTTTGTGGTTATCCACCCACTTCATTCCGGGGAGCGGAACCTGCAGGTTAACAGGAAGACGAGTGAGGGTGTGAGAGAAAGCAGAGCTCTGGCACTGCTAATTACAGTTCCCATTGCTTTCCATTTTCTTGTCAGACCACGCACATGTGCCCACACACAAACACACGCACCTGTCTAAACTTCACCTAAGGGGTAAAAATGCACATGTGCACACACACACGTACTTACATGCACACCTAAATTCTCTCACTTTTGAAGAGAAGTATTCTCCTGCCGATTTTCAGCACGAAGAACAACTCACCTCTGGAGAAAGCACTGAGTAAGCCTGCGGTGGTTTTTCCAGTGAAACAGGTAGGCAGAACTGACCAGTCTTTAACCGTCCATTTTGAAGCATCGGTATCCACTTTCAGGAGAAGGAATGAACAAAACAAAAAACAAAAACACACACTTCTTAAGGTTTTCTTGAACTTTGCGGGCTTGACTGTCAAGTTCTCAAACTCTGCAGTGGCATATGAGTTGACAGTGACGCTAAGTGAATAACACATTAGGAACAGATCCTGTGCTGAAAAACACAAAGACTGAAAGACACTCACGGTGTATCCAACTGGAGTCTCCAGGGGAGTGTTTTGTTTCTGTTGGCAGCTGACGTGGTAGAAAGTAAAAAGCAGGTGGTGGTGATCGGTTAAAGTGGCTGGCAGCTTAATCTTGATTTCCTCATGAAAATCAGGCGATCTGTGCAGAGAACAGACCCTCAACTGAGTCATCAACACAAACAGTGTGGTTTACCAGCTATGATCGAGACCGAATCCTTTGAGTTAAAGTATCTGGAGGGAAGGAAGCACATGGACTATCCCACGGGATTAAAGCTTCACTTCTGGATCACAAGAACTGCAAAAACTTCCAGTATGCACTTACAGTCCACAAGAAACGAAAGCGGCAGCGCCCGCCTCACACAGGCACCCTGAACCACGCTGCTCCCCATGAGCACGAGCTCCTGTCTCCAGGTGGAGACCGCCACAACCCCCAGCCTGCAGGACAGGAGATCCTCTCCCCCTGCATCTCTTCCCAGTACAGATACAAAGGCTACCAACGTGTCCAGGCCAGATCCAGCACTCCTTACACCAGCTGCAATGAAATAATTTTCAAGACCAAGTACTTCCAATTTGTAACTGAAGTCTGAAAAGCTCCAGCAAAATAATGTAGCACACGCTAACGTAAGTTTGTAACGTAAACCTCCATGACTACTACCTTGAAGCTTCTACTCACAGCACCTGCTGAGCTGGGCTACGTGCTCAGGATCGCAGTCCCTGACACGATGCTCTTGATTTGTACCAGAGCAAACAGAGACTCCGGCTCCCAGTCATCGGAAAACTCTGAGGGCAGCATCAACTGACACGGCAGTTGTTTGTTGTGAGTGCTATCCAGATAGTCATCGTTAAATAATTAACACTGAGACAGAGTCACCGGTGAGCTACTCCGCTTTCACACTGGTTGAACTTCCTTTCAGTGGAATCATACTATCTCTATGGGGCCATGCCCTTTTATAAGCTGTTTTACCTGTTGTGATACACTACAGCTGTGTATGCTTCTTTGGAAAATTCAGGACAGCTAGATTTGCCAAAGATGACCTGCAAAAAAGGAAAAAAACCCAACAGAAATCCCACTATAAAACTGTGCCAAGAATTTGTTCCATAATCCCACAGAGACATTTACAGCTCCATTCACGAGTCTGTGCACAGTTACTTCTCTTGTTGGATGCCCCTTCACTTATACGCAACGTTTTACTCAGCCACTGAAGATTTCACAGGTTTCATAGCCCCCATTAGACACACACACAGATAGGGCTGAAGAACTGATGAATGGAACCACACCTATGCAAAGCCAGTGAAAGGCTTTCCCTGCTATTCCTCACCTGCAGAACATCAAAAATCAGGAAGATCATGAATTTAGAAGAAATCAGAGCAAGAAAGCAAGCAAGCAACCAAGAAAGAACATCAGGAGAACCAGGCTAACAGAACTCAGATAAAGTAAACTAAGGAAAACAGAGAAAATTACTCAGTAAATAAGAACAACTAATCTCTACAGGGATTTTCACCACAGTATCTCAAATTGCGCTACACAAAAGGGCAGTTTCACCCAGGCTGTACAAGCACAGCCTTGGAGGAAGGTACCTCACACCTGGATCTTCACCAGGTGCTGATCACCACTGGCCCTGAACACAAGTATAACCATCACCTTTAATTTTTTTGGCATGGAAGCAAAGGTGCTATTCCAAACACAGGGTGTTCACTGCAAACATCTCAGGTTAAAATACTAGCTACTACACTGTTACTTTGCAAACTCTAGACAAATGCACTTTTTGTTCTGAAATACTATAATACACTCCTCTGAACTGGTTATTCTGAAATCTATTTGTGAGGTTTTCTTTAACACAGGGATTTTGCGACTGCAGCGTGTCCTCTGCCTTATCAGCCTGCAGCGTTCCCACAGAGCACGAAGCGCTTCCCTCACCGGCATGGCGTTGCTTGGGTCCTCTCCATACATGAACTGGACTTTCACAGTGATATTCCTAGCAGATCCTTGGCGGTTGGCGAAGTTAAGGCTCTGAGGGTAGACATACAGAAGATTCCTGCAAGACACAGAGGCATCAAGTGAGCATCTCCATGTGAGAATGAGAGGGCTCACACCTTTATTAATGCTGTTATTTAAACCTCTACGGAAACACTCGAGAGAGTCGAAGTGAAGGGTTGGACATTTTCCATTAGCCAAACAATCTTCTCTTCAACATAACTGCAAACCCACACAAGCAATTTGATACTGACGCCTTATTTTAGACATCAAAAAACATAATATTTTAAACTGCCATCATATTTTGAAAGAGTTCCGAAGGGTACTTCAAAAAATGCATCCAAACGTTTAACAGTGATTGTACAATCTAAGAAGTTCAGGCGGGAAGAAAACATACAAACAGAAAAGCACTGAAAAGTTTTTATTTGTTCAACACGGAGTGACTGGTTTCTGTTAAATACCTTCCTTGTTGTAACCTGTCCTTTTTTTTTAAAAAAACCTCCTTACATCAGGATAACTTCAGGTTACACCTCTCCTCTGAAAACGGATTCAACTAAATGGGTATCCCTAGCTTCAGCAGACACGCAATCTTCGCAGCGGCTCAGATGGAATGGTGTCTCCAACTCCACGCCTGAATACTGCACTTTGGGAAGGATGGGGATCGACTAAAACTCACATCTGAGAAGCAAAAAAGTCAGGAGCTCGGGCAAACAGTGGGGATGGGCAGGCTGAACCAGCAGTGTTTAGTTTTGAGGGAATGGCTGGGGCCACAGGTCATGACAACGCTCCCAGGTATCTGAAGAACTGCTGCGAAGACCAAAGTCATGAAGTGACCATCATACCCACAGGGAACACGACAGGATGCAACCGGCTGAAAAAGCAGCACAGGAGATTTCGGTCAGATACAAGGGAAAATGTTCTGACTGTTAGGCAGCAGCAGAAATTGCCTGGGGAGGGTGTGAAATCTCCATTCTCCAGTAGCTTTTGGGGACAGGTGAGGCAGACACCTGGCCAGATCGGTTCATAAACAACCTCAACCTTCACGGGGGACACACACGTTTTGGGGGCACCTTCCAGCTCCGTTTCAAGTCTATGATTACTTTAGACACAACAGCGATGAGATGCAAAATTCTGCAATATTTTCCATCCTTTTAGCCCTACTGACTCGCTGCCAAGAAAGCGCACGGTGGATTCACACATCATTAGCGCAACTGCCCACTGCAAGCCCCCGCCTGCCCTGTGAGCAAGTGTTTTATACCTGCAGAAAGCCCCTGGCATGTTCTTTCAAAGACAAGAAAGAAAACAGCCCTGAACCACTCCAGTCAGCATACTCCGTTATTCAGAGGAAATACGCCTTCTTTTGCCCCCAAACAAGTAAAAGTGTACGGATTATTACATGTCTTTTAAAAGCCAGCCTGGAAATCCCTTACCCATCTCCCACACAGCCCTGCCCACCAGACCAGCATCGTTCCCCCTCGGATACCCTGGCTCCGATGGCTCCAACAAGCGGGACCGGGAGGGATGCTCACCACCGGCGACTGGGCAGCGCAAGGCGAGAGGTTCATATTGCTGCCTCGCGTCTGCTAGGGATAAGAGACTGCCATGCTGCATTTTGCCCTAACACTGAAGCAACCAATTCCGTAACAAGCCCTGGCTTCTGAGGCAGGAGGTAAAAGAGGTTCCCTTCCCCCTGTCCCTCTCCAGGAACTCTTCAGTGAATCTGAACACAACTTGTAAGTGGTTTCCAGCTGTCCCAGAGAGACAAGAGACAACAGATGGGAGCAGAAAACCACAGCGAGGAGCACAGCAGGACATTTTAAGTGTAATAAAGCAGCCACTACAGAGCACTGAAAACAGTAGATTGAAAACAAAAAGACCCTTTTGGATTGTCGGGAGGGCAGCGACTCGGTTGCTCAGCGAAGGTACCCGGTGCCTTTTCAGGTGCCATGGGTAGCCACAACACCTGCACGGGGCTCCTGGAGGAGCGTGGGCTGCCCTAGGCTGTCTGAAATCACACTAATGTCAACGTTTTGGCAGATAAATCCCACCCAAGGACCTGGTTCTGACTGCAACTCCATCTGCTCCCCGATCCCCATGGGTACTCCCATCTACGCAGACACGGGCTAACGCTGGTCCTAAGGAATTCCCTAAGAGCCTCTGAAGAGCACTTTCAGGACATGGGTTAGCAGATGTGGTGGTGCTGGATTGATGGTTAGACCTGAGCTCTTAGAGGTCTTTTCCAACCTTAATGATTCTATAATCCCATAAGAATCGGGTACTTCCCCCAGGTCAGCACCTACCTAGCACAGTCCAGCTGCACAGCTCCAGAAGGTCATACGGGCAGCGTTACCAAGCCAGGCTCATGCTCACCCCTCCAGGCAGAGGAAAACGCTTAGCTGGCACGTGGGAATTTCTTCCCTTTCAAGTCCTTCATGGTGAATTAAGTTTTTGAATCCCATCCCCACTGGTCGCTTTGCCTAATCGCCGCTCTCTTACTATTTCAGGGGCGGCCTGTGCCGTTTTTGTGACTCTACTAAATTACTTTGTTCTGGCATGAATACATTTGCTCCTTGACGTTCTTTTTAAAATGAAAGCGGATATGAAAATTTACTCTAAAATGTACATTGCTCATAAAACTTTTATTAAGTATTATTAGTGCTTAAGAGAAGGATTTAATGTATTTGTGAAGCCAGGCTACAGGATCCTTATATTAAAGGCAGTCTCATGCTTGGGGACTGATTTATGCTGAAGAGCAGAGATGAGCCTAAACCAAGCTTGCAGCTCTCCTACCATGTCTCCCGCCAGGGCTTGGCCTGCTGGGAGCAAAGGAGACATTTCACCAAGCTGATGTCACCCTGAAACGAGGGTGCTAGGGACCTACAAGCAGCCATTAGAGCTGGCAGACATCACATTACACGTCAGGCAGGGCTTTAGCTGCATTCGCAGCAACCAGCAGTGGAGGAAACGTAGAGGTTGTTCCCCCGTCCAGCGCCTTCCAAGCCCTTGTCGTGTCAAAGGCTCAGAGGACAGATATCCTGCGCTTCATTAGGAAGAAGCTCCTGCTGCTTAGGGGAGTTCAGACGCACAGATCCCACTGTAAGACAGGGGAGAGCTGGATGCTTGCTCCCGCTCAGGCAGCTTCTCTCCAGAGTCTCCTGTCACGGGCACCATCCTTTCACTGGGAATTTACATCTAGACAGCGGGGAAAAAATCTGCCACTCACACATCAGCACGTGACCTCAAATGAAAAATCATATTTTACCTTACCCTACATCAGTAAAAGCTGCAGGTCTTCCTGTCTACCACAAGCACAGCTACAGGAGCCACGGAAAGAGACTCACAGCTGAAAATCCAATAGGAACATTATAAATCTCCTGGAGGAACCAATGCCACCCTGGAGGGCTGACTTCTCAGTTTCTCCTCCGTTACCCTCTTTCCTTTGATTCATCACACCTCCAGTTCTCATCTTATTATTTGTATGCACAAATACCTGGGCTCTGTAGACTTCATAGGACACCAGAGGTGCAGCCACTATCCTCTGAAAAAAGTTAAAACAAGACTTCTGTGCAAAGCAACGGTGGAAGCTGCCTCACTGCATGGGTGAGATGATGGGCATCGAAGCTGGTGGGCTTTTAAAGGCACAGGCAGTGGCACGGCACTGGATGGAGCCTGCAGAAACGACGAGAGGACGGNCCCAGCCCTGTATTATACAGTGGGACGCAAGAGGAGAGCGCAACTTTCTGGTGGGCCAGACAACACGGAGAGGTGTCATATCACAGCGTCTACTTCTCTATAGAAGGGATAAAGGGAGGAGAAGAGATTGATCATGAAAACCACACTGCAACACCAACCACCACGCTAGGCACGCACCGATTAACCAGAAGGACCGCTCGTCCTCACACTTACAGGTAACAGCTCCTTCTTGCTGATACCGTTCACAGATTTCTATCAATAAAAGTCTCGGCCAGACACTCTAAACCAAAGGACTTGTGTCTGGAGCTTTTATTACAATGTTATGCAAAATGTATGCAAAGCTTATATCTCAAACAGATCTCAAAAGTACTTTTACCTCTATAAAATGAACTGCTAAAGTGCAAAGGCTTCCCAAGCCACGGAAATAATGGCACCAGGCACTCCTCTAAATATTTATATAATGTGATTGCAGCCATTTTGCAAAATCCTTCATAAAGGTATTAAAACATTAAGAGCTGATCCTAACTCTTGGAAGGAATGTCTAACTACTATGAAAATTTCTCTTTTCAGTAAAACCCAGAGACCTTTTCCTTTGTTTTATTCCTACAATAAAAATTGTTTAAAGCCCATTTAATAAGGGTCACCCAGGTGCACGAAAGTTCTTCAGGATCATGTTTGTTACCTACATCTCTTCTTGACTGGGCTAACAGCTCTCTGAGGCAGGATTCCCCCTTAGGGTTTCCACAGCCCCTGAATCTTATGGTTTAATCACACCAGAAGGTTTTCTCCCCTCTGCTTTCCTTACGGACTCTGTGGCTGTTGTGGCATCTAATGGGGTATTTCGCAGGGAGCTTACCACTGCCTGACTTTATTGCCACCGGCATTAATGGGGAAATGTGCTTGGCAGCTACCTGTGCTTTTGCAATCTTTGACATTAGAGCATTTTGACTGCCTTTCCCCTTTGGAAAACCAACCTTTCCAAAGGGTAGCATCTCTCCTGAGCAGCACCCCGGCACAAGCAAGGTCCCGTAGCTGGCTGAGTTACCGTGCGCCAGCGGAGCTGCGACAGAGGAACGGGAGCGCACGGTGGCACGCAGGGACTTCTCCAGCCGCAGATACCCGGTAATATGTCTCATCTCCAGGTGCTTGGTTATTGCTATTTCTTCAGTAACTTCCTATGTTTTTCTGAAGCCTAAGCCAAGAATAAAGATCTTTGGGGGTGATGAGGGTCAGGAGAATCCAAAACTATTTAAAATAAAACTGAGAAAGACTCCTTGTGGCCATGAGAAATAGCTAAAACAACTGAAAATGATTCATTCGAAACCTTGTAAACAAAAGCCACTCAAGTACTTTGAAGTGGATTGCAGAAAGTCTACGCTTTTTTTTTTTCTTAATTTTGCAACCATTTCTTTAAATTTTGCAGCCCAAAATCCCTGTGTCAGATGCCAGAGGCTGGACTTTGTTCCTTCTTACAGAACCATGTCAGGCCCAGATAAAAACCATGCCTAAACTTCATTGACACAAGTGAAACTCTGACGAGTTTCCCTAGAGAAAACACAAATCCTTCAAAAGCACGTGCTTATCTTACTTTTTTAAACATTGGAAGTGTTTAATAGGGTTATCAGGTGTTCTGTACCTTGGTCTACCATTCAAAGCAAAAACTTCCAAACCTTTCCGAGTTGAAGTGTTAAGAACCCTAACAACTTCCCACCAAGGTACAATATAAGTGCCTGCATGTGCTTTTTTTTTCCACTCCTGTGAACAGCTCTTCACACATTTCCACTGATATTACCAAAGGAGAAGATGCTGCAGGAACGATGACTCAGTGCAAACCCTCGAGGCTGACCGCTGTCCCATGAATAACCCTAATTGTTCTAACACCTTTTCTAATGGACTTTTAGTAGGGTTGAGTAAATACTGATTTGATGAGTTTCTTTCAAAACTAATCTGAAAAAAATGCAGATTTTAGCAAGGTATGACAGCCTTCCACTGAACAGCTTCTCATAGACTAGAACCTCATGGACATCCCTTGTGAAAGCAATCAACCTCGTCAAAGCCAGAGCTCTGGAATAAAGCTCTATGCCACGCAAATCAGAGAATTAATCATGATAAACACTCATTGTCACAATAAAATTCAGAATTAAAACAACGATTACGATTCGAGCCCTACTTACTAGACTTTTACATGTGGAGTTAAAATACAGTGCCAATAAAATGGCAGAAGCAGAAAGCTTGAAGGGTATTTCATTCCGGCACAAGCCCCCGTTCAATTCCGTGTCTCTGTGCAGACCGAGCTGCCCAGCTGCATCACCAGAACACCTGGACCTTGCTCCGACTGATGACACCAACCCAGCGCAAGGGCAGTATCGCTGAGAAGCACCCGCTCTCGGAAGACAGCAGACTCCCCACTGGCCAAAGCCACTGCAATACTTCTCCAGTGAATAGGCAGCACCAACTATAATAAACCTGAAGCTAAATTCCCAACACAGAAGAACACATACGTGTCTAACTTCCAACCTGCAAGAAGCTCCAGTGCAGCCACCGGTGGTCCTGGGTTGTGGACTTGCTGCATCTCCAAGCATCAGAGAAGAAACAACCACACAGTCCCAGCTCCCTCTCGTTCCTGTGCACAAAACACCTTTGCTCCCATGGCTCACGTATGGATCTGAGAGCGGCATGAGCTCCGCGACACAGCAAGCAGTCGTGGCACTTTGCTCGCCTCTTGGCTGCTTGTTTACACCCTGAATGTGTCCAGCCAGTCAGTCTCCAACGAGTGGCTGGTGTTAGTTTAGAAGCATAGAATGCTTTGGGTTGGAAGGGACCTTTAGAGGTCACCTAGCCTGACCCCCCTGCAGTTAGCAGGGACATCTTCAACTCTTGCTCAGAGCCCCATCCAACCTGGCCTTGAATGTGTCCAGGAATGGGACCTCCACTACCTCTCCGGGCAACCTGCTCCAGTGTTTCACCACCCTCGTGGTAAAAAATTTCTTCCTTATATCTAGGTCTAAATCTACCTTCCCTTACAGCCATTACTCCTTATCCTATCGTCACAAGCCCTGCTGAAAATATTTTCCCCATCTTTCCTATAGGCCCCCTTCAGGCACTGGCAGCTGCTCTAAGGTCACGCCGCAGCCTTCTCTTCCCCAGGCTGAACAGCCCCAGCTTTCCCAGTCTTTCATCACAGCAGAGGTGCTCCAGCCCTTGGATCATCTTTGTGGCCCTCCTCTGGCCCAACTCCAACAGCTCCACATCGTTCTTGTGCTGAGGGCTCCCAAGCTGGATGCAGGACTCCCGGGGGGGTCTCACCAGAGCAGAGCAGAGGGGCAGATTCCTCTCCCTCGATCTGCTGGCCATGCTTCTCTTGATGCAGCCCAGGGTATGGCTGGCCTTCTCCCACCAATCATAGAATCATAGAAATGAAGGGCCCATCATGTTTTCATCAATGAACCAAATGTTCAGTGCAAAACAAAGGATCAGCGAGTGAATGGACATACAGCAGCTATCATGAACAGCCCATAACCATATTCCTCACTTGCCTACAGCCTTCCAGGCTCAAATGAGTAATTAAGCAAATAACTGCTCTCCACTACGTGTTACATCCGTCACCAGTGAGCAGATACAGCCCAGTCTCAGCTGGCTGGACTCAGCCAACTGTGGCTTTACAAGAGTCATCAGCAGAGAACCAGGCAGGCATGGAGCTGGTAGGAGCCATTCTTTCTCCATCTTACACGTGCGCACTTCCAACCCGATTTAACGCAAGCTGCAGAGAACTGAGCAGAACTAGGGAAGCATCACAGCACCTTCACGGGCCTGCACGTGTCTCAGGCCTCTTTGCAGCTCTTCAGCTTGTCCTGACAGGCAAAAGGACTGTCCAGCTGATGTATCTGAAGGGCCAGCTAACGAGCGGCTGCAATGCGGACGCAGCGAGGCTGCTCTGATCCTGGCAGAGCCCAGAGCTGCCCTTGCCCTCCTGTTCCCCGGAGCTCTGCACGCTGCAGCCAGAGCTGAGACCTCGGGCCATCAGCGTCCAGGGATTTTTAAATCATTAATTTGCTTCTTGGCTCAAGCGTTTCAAAAGTCTGCTTGAGAGGCAATGCTTGATTGGTGACTGCCCCTTACGATGCTGTGAATTCACAAACATCGGTGCAGAAGGCTGAGGACCTCCACGACTGTCTGCTGCAGTGGGACACCTTGCAAGGCCAGAAGTTACTGGGTTGTTCTTCATGGGACAGAACTGCACCTTCGGGGTCTGAAAATGCAGTGCCGCTTCTCAGTAGAGAATAGTGATCATTGTTTGTACTTAAGGATAATTAACAGGAAGTTCAATGCATAACAACTTCATTTTTCAAATAATTTTTCTATTGATGCTTCATATGATACGTACATACGTACATGCACAACAACCACAAGGCGGCCAGGGAAAGAATTACTAAACATACAAGAATCTAGCAAAAACGTGAAAACCCTCCAAAGTACCGACTATATTATATTATGCATAGCCTGATTTCTTGGATTGCTGTGAGTGACTCCAGAAAGAAAAATACCTTTCATTCATACTGCAACACTACTCGAAAAACATACATGCTTCCATGCAGAGACCCACTGCAGAACGGGACATTTATTTCAGAGTACCTGTAGACTTGCTTTATGTAGTGTGAATCTTAAACAGTGAGAAGAATGGTAAGGTGAGAAATGTAAGCGAGGTATTATTTATCTCACCCAGCTCTGGAAAGCAGCTCTTAAAAAATAAGTTTTATAAGGTGTAAATTACTGCATAAACCTTAAGGTAGTAGAATCACATCCAGGCAATCTCTGGACCTAATTCCCTCTTTCTCACTTAATCTGAACTAGATGACAAGTAAATCCACTGCAGCACAATGAGTCACATCAGAAAATGGCACAAGATGAGAATCAAGTTGTGTGAATCATCTGGGAATATTTCGCCCTTCCATAGCTTATCAAGGAGCTGCACAACCTGAAATACAGCGTCCGGCGCTCCTAAGTACAGTAAACCCTTTTATATTCCTGAGGCAACAACAGGAATCACACAACACAAACCAGACGCAATTTAGGCCCTTATCAAGATTATGACCCAAAAATTAATCTATTAAAAAGCGTTGTGTGAAAAACACTATGTCATCCATAACACTTTATAACAGAAGGTCTGGCAGATGGAAAAGTTCAGAACCAGTTTGATCAGCAACGTGCCCGTCTCTCAGTTTTATCTTCCCAGGTATCAACCTACATTCAAGAGGGGTTACATTCGTTCAAATCCACACAGTTTAATGATCAACTCGTTGGTCTGCCTCTTCTAAAATGAAGAGGAGTATAAATAGATCAAATTCTCCAACCCGGAACAGTCACAACAGCAAAAATTGTTAGTAGGAAAAGTCTCTGCATCCTGAACACCCAAAGAGTATCAGGAGCAGAAAACATGAAAATCATTCTAGTCTTTCTACTCATCGCCTCACTTGCTCTTTCAGCGAAAGCTGAGAAGGATTATTCCTCCCTTGACTCTGCTGCACCTCCCGAGACGAAGTCAAGATTTGCCATGTTAGATGACGTACGAATCCTAGCCAATGGACTCCTCCAGCTTGGGCACGGTCTTAAAGACTTTGTCCATAAGACGAAGGGGCAGATGAATGACATCTTTCAAAAACTTTACATTTTTGATAGGTCCTTTTATGAGCTCTCAGTGCAAACGAGTGAAATCAAAGAAGAAGAAGAACAGCTCAGACAAACTACGGCCAGGCTGCAAATCCACAACGAAGAGATCAAGAATCTCTCACAGGAGATGAATTCAAAGATTGAAGACCTCATACAAAACAAAATCCAGCTGCAAGAGAAAGTATGGGGACTGGAAGACAAAGTCACAAAACTGGCCATTATCCAGCCTTCAATGCAAGAGACAAAAGAAATTTCTTCACTCAAAGTAAGTAGACTCGTGAAAGCCCCTGGCACACAAAGTAAATTGCAATGCTGTTATCGGGAGTTAGGCAGTAGAAGCTCACGCTTTCCCTTCATCTTCACTGTAGTACTACTGTGCATTTTGAGAAATAAATCACTGTGATAATCTTGAAAGAATCAGTGTCTTAATCTGACACTTTGTTTCTTTCGCAGTAAAATTCCCCAGTGAAATGCGTGAGAAAATCGTTACATTAAAAGGCTCTGTATCTTTTCCAGGATTTTTTTTTTTTTTTTGCAAATTTAGGAAATTCTGTAACAGTAATGATAAAAAATTTTTGCAGTCAGGAAAATGATGTGATTACCAAGCATCAGCTCATTACAAATCAATGCACTGGGAACTGTCTGCTCAGTATAAAACCAGGAGTTTCAAACCTTTAAAGCAGGACACCTTTAGTACCTCATAGGACCTCCAGGACCGAAGAACCTTGCGAGTGTTAACAGACTAACATCAATCCATGCATGTATTTGAGTGGGTATAAGGTTTCCTACAGAAAAGGAAGTCTTAGCTGTATTTTGCAGAAGCATAAAAAGACTAAGAAACTTGTGTGAGAAACTACTGGATATTCACGTCAAAGCAGAAAGGTGAATCCAGACCTCCCAAATCCCAAGCTAACACCCTAAACACTGGAATCGTTCCCTTTTTTGGTTAGTGGCATAAATGTAGTTTGAATCAAGGGCCAACCTCACAGAATGAAATTGTTCTGGATATGAAAATAGAAGGAAAATAACAACAACAAAAGGTTGTGAAGTTCTTCTGCTGCTTCTAACCGCAATTCCCCTCCCTCCCTGTCCTCAGGCTTTTGTGGAGCAGCAGGACAACCACATCAAGCAACTTCTTAAAATTGTGGAGGACCAGCATGTGCAACTCGACAGACAGCACAATCAAATAATGGAGCTGGAGGACAAGGTACAGGAACCATCGCTATTTCTCTTTTCAGAATTTGTCATCTCTTGTGACACTGAAGGAGTCAATGGCCCAAGCATTCCCTTGGGCCAGCCGCCCCTCTTGCTCAGTTTGGGGGTGCAGAGGAGGGTATAAACAATTTTGACTGCAAACAGGTCCCTTTTTGGGTGAGAGACTGCTGAGCTGCCAGGCAGGGGGCTATGGCCAGGGCACACAACGACCACGAACATAGCTTTGAGCTACTGTCTATCAATACCAGGATGCTCTATTTTCTAACTGCTAATTTTCCTTCTTTTTCCTCCTATTATCTATCACGTTACTGTTCTTCCATTGGTTTTCTAAGTATCATTACTTTTTGTCTCTTTCTTCTTTTCCAATACTTACTGCAACAGGGAGCCACGTTCTGCAGTTCAACACGCGTCTCCGTAACGCTGGGTATAACTCACTGACATGCTCATATTTAATTTATTCCCAAGAGAAGGCTATAAAAGGAAAACGCATTTCAGCCTAAGGAACTGTGGGTTCTGTGCTCTTTACCTGTTGGTATTATTTGTCTAAGTGATGCCACCTGAGGAAATCAGCTAAATCTGTTTGCCCATTAAGGTGCCCCTCCTGAGAACGGGTCATTTACTCGCCTCATGAATCCTACCTTGCTCGTGCAGTGGCACAGCTGACATTCATCCAACTGAAATCCACCAGCATGGTTCTGAAGTTATTTTTATGTCGTAAATAGGGTATTCTAAAGGATTACATTCAGAAGAAAAATTATTCTCTACATGACATTGTGCGGCTTGATACATGAATCTCATCATTTCAGAGCCCTGGGAAATTAAGTCTGTAATTACGGTTCTTTCAGCTAAACCACATCGAGCTCCAGGAACTTGCACAGAACTCTTTCACGGAGGAGCAAGCAGAACCAGAAGCCATCCCCTTTCCTGTGCACAACGCCACAGCTGTAACACACAAATCTGATGGTGAGACCTTACCTCTTAGACGTGACTACGCAATACATTGCATTCGCAGTATTCTCTGTGAAAGATTTACATAGTTTTTTAACAAAGACTAAAAGCAGAAGACTCTTATGTTATACACAGTGCTGTGAGAAGGAGCTAAATTCATGCTTTGGAAAAAATGTCCTCATCTACTTAGTCCCACTATACGTGTAGTCATCTCTGGGGGGACACACAGGAACAATGTCCAGTAATGCAGTAATCTTGTCCTCAACCGCCAGCCTCCATTCATAGGATCATGGAATGGTTTGGGTTGGAAGGGACCTCACAGATCATCTGGTTCCAATCCCCCTGCCACGAGCAGGGACACCTTCCCCCAGTCCAGGGTGCTCAGAGCTCCATCCAACCTGAACACTGCCAGGGAGGGGGCAGCCACAGCTTCTCTGGGCAGCCTGGGCCAGGGCCTCACCACCCTCATGGGGAAGAATTTCTTCCTAATATCTAATCTAAATCTCCCCTCCTCCAGTCTGAAGCCATCACCCCTTGTCCTGTCACTCCATGCCCTTGTCCCAGCCCCTCTCCCGCTCTCTCGCAGCCCCTTCAGGCACTGGCAGCTGCTCTAAGGTCTCCC